>TARA_R110001632_G_scaffold38339_2_pt1 | contig 126428 bp, 110 predicted proteins | sample TARA_R110001632 | Tara Oceans TARA_R110001632 (sample SAMEA4398266) | marine metagenome | biome: Polar Biome; feature: [SRF] surface water layer (ENVO:00010504); material: water (ENVO:00002006), including particulate matter (ENVO:01000060) such as... | depth 5 m
CTAGCTTCTAAAATAGCTAAGCTAATTAGAGGTAAGCACAAACCAAACTTTACTCCACACGTAGATTGTGGAGATAACGTGGTTGTGATCAACGCAGAAAAAATTAATCTAACTGGAAAAAAATGGACCGATAAGTCTTACATCCGTCACACAGGATATCCAGGAGGACAAAGATCGTTAACTGCAACAGAAATGTTTGAAAAAGATCCTACTAGATTAGTAGAGAAAGCAGTAAAAGGAATGTTACCAAAGAACATCTTAGGTAGTGCTCTTTACAGAAATTTATATGTATATGCTGGTACTGAGCACAAACACGATGCTCAAAGTCCTAAAGCTATTAACTTAAACGATCTTAAATAATGGATACAGTTCACAAAATTGGTAGAAGAAAAACTGCCGTAGCACGTATTTACCTTTCAGAAGGAAAAGGAAATATCACTGTAAATAAAAAAGATTACAAAGACTATTTTACAACAGGAACTTTACAATATAAAGTACAACAACCTTTAATGTTAACAGATCATTTAACTTCTTATGACATTAAAGTAAATGTATATGGTGGTGGAGTAACTGGTCAGGCTGAAGCAATTCGTTTGGCAATTACTAGAGCTCTTGTATCTATTGAACCAGAGCACAGATTAGTCTTAAAACCAGAAGGATTACTAACGCGTGACCCAAGAATGGTAGAACGTAAGAAATTTGGTCAGAAGAAAGCTCGTAAGAAATTCCAGTTCTCTAAGCGTTAACAGACTGCTGAACTTGTTTCAGCATCTTATTAACTTCAAGAGACTGTTATAAATTAAATATTAATAACAGTTTAGCATCTAAATAAGGAAGACTCTAACGACTACTTGCTTATTGATACAAACAGAAAGTAAACACATTTTAAAAATGGCAAACATTAACATTCAAGAATTATTAGACAACGGAGTACATTTTGGTCACTTGACTAGAAAATGGAATCCTAACATGGCACCTTATATCTATACAGAACGTAACGGTGTTCATATTATTGACTTATACAAAACTGCAGCAAAAATTGAAGACGCTTCTTTAGCATTGCAAAAAATTGCAAACTCTGGAAGAAAAATCTTATTTGTTGCGACAAAAAAGCAAGCAAAAGATATCGTTGCTGAAAAAGCAGCAGCTGTAAACATGCCTTACATCACAGAAAGATGGCCAGGTGGTATGTTAACAAACTTTGTGACTATCAGAAAAGCAGTTAAGAAAATGACTTCTATTGATAGAATGAAACAAGATGGATCTTTTGATGCTTTATCAAAAAGAGAGAAATTACAAATTAATCGTCAAAGAGAAAAGTTAGAAAAGAATTTAGGTTCTATCTCTGACATGACTCGTTTACCAGGAGCAATTTTTATTGTTGATGTTAAAAAAGAGCATATCGCAATTGCTGAAGCTCAAAAATTAAACATCCCAATTTTTGCAATGGTAGATACAAACTCAGATCCTAGACCTGTAGATTTTGTAATTCCTTCTAATGATGATGCTTCTAAATCTATTGACAAAGTTTTATCTTTTATCACCGATTCTATTGCTGAAGGTTTAGCAGACAGAAAAGCTGAAAAAGAAAAAGCAAAGCCAGCAGATAAAGAAGTTGCTCCAGTAAAAAAAGCTGAAAAAGTAGCGAAAGCTCCAAAAGCAGCTAAAACTGTTGAAGCACCTGTTGAAACTCCAGTTGAAGCAAAAGCAACAACTGAAGAAGTAAAAGAAGAAAAATAAATTAAAAATTTTTAAAGATTATAAAGATGTTTAAAGTAACCGCTGCAGAAGTAAATAAGCTAAGAAAAACAACTGGTGCAGGAATGATGGACTGCAAGAAAGCATTAGTTGAAGCAGAAGGAGATTTTGAAAAAGCGATTGAAGTTTTACGTAAAAAAGGTCAAAAAGTAGCCGCTAAAAGAGCAGACAGAGAGTCTACTGAAGGAGCAGCTATTGCCAAAGTTAACGATGCTAAAACTGTTGGAGTTTCCATCGTTTTAGGTTGTGAAACTGACTTTGTTGGTAAAAATGATAGCTTTGTAAACTTAGCTAACGCTTTAGCTGAATTAGCGTTAAACTGCGCTTCTAAAGAAGAATTTTTAGCGAAAGATTTTAACGGAATGACTGTTTCTGAAAAACTAATTGAACAAACTGGTGTCATTGGTGAGAAATTAGAAATTAATGCATTTGAAAAAGTAGAAGCACCGTTTGTAGGTTCTTACATTCATGCTGGAAACAAAATTGCAACAATCGTTGGTTTATCTGCAAACGCAGAAGGAGCTGATGTAGTTGCGAAAGATGTTGCTATGCAAGCTGCTGCTATGAATCCAATTGCTTTAAATGAAGACCAAGTTGATGCTACAGTGATTGAGAAAGAAATCGAAATCGCTAAAGATCAATTAAGAGCTGAAGGAAAACCAGAAGCAATGTTAGAAAACATCGCTAAAGGAAAAATCAAACGTTTCTTTAAAGATAATACTTTAGTTAACCAAGCTTTTATTAAAGATGGTAAGCAAAGTGTTTCTGAATATGTAAAAACAATTGGTGATGTTAGTGTAACAGATTTCAAACGTGTTGCTCTAGGATAATTTATTCTGAATTTATTTCAGAATCATATTAATATAACCTCGTAAGGTACTGAAACTAGTTCAGCATTTTACGAGGTTTTTTCATGCTCACAAGTATTTAAAAAAAGAAAAAAATGCTTAGTTTTGTTCAACTTTCAGAAACTATGCAATACAAAAGAGTACTTTTAAAATTAAGTGGTGAAGCACTTATGGGCGACAGACAATATGGAATTGATCCTAAACGCTTAAAGGAATACGCAAAAGAGATTAAACAAGTAACTGAAAAAGGGATTGAACTTGCCATTGTTATCGGTGGTGGAAACATCTTTAGAGGTGTTGCCGGAGCAAGTAATGGAATGGATCGTGTACAAGGAGATCATATGGGAATGTTAGCTACCTGTATTAACGGTTTGGCACTACAAAGCGCTCTTGAAGATGAAGATGTACACACAAGATTACAAACGGCCCTAGAAATTAAAGAAGTTGCTGAGCCATATATCAAGAGGAAAGCGATAAGACATTTACAAAAAGGCCGCGTTGTTATTTTTGGCGCTGGAACTGGAAATCCATATTTTACTACTGATACAGCTGCTGTATTAAGAGCTATTGAAATTAGCGCTGATGCTATTTTAAAAGGAACTCGAGTTGATGGAATTTATAATGCAGATCCAGAAAAAGATAAAAACGCTATAAAATTTGACAACATTACATTTAAAGAAGTTTTAGAAAAAGGCTTAAAAGTAATGGATATGACCGCATTTACTTTAAGCGATGAGAACAAACTTCCTATCATTGTATTTGATATGAATACCAAAGGAAATCTTTTAAAATTGGTTTCAGGAGAAAAAATCGGAACCATAGTTAATCACTAAAAAATATTCTACTTATGAATGAAGAAATAGAATTTATTATAGATTCAGCAAAAGAACAAATGCAAGGAGCTATTGATTTTTTGATTAAAGAATTAAGAAGTATTAGAGCAGGAAAAGCATCACCCTCTATGTTAGCAAACATTATGGTAGATTATTATGGCTCACAAACTCCTTTAGGACAAGTTGCCAATGTAAACACACCAGATGCTAGAACAATTAGTATTCAACCTTGGGAAAAGCAAATGCTAACAGAAATTGAAAAAGCAATTATGGTTGCCAACATCGGTTTTAACCCTATGAACAATGGTGAAAATATTATTATTAATGTTCCCCCATTAACAGAAGAAAGAAGAAGAGGTCTTGCCAAACAAGCAAAAGCAGAAGCAGAACATGCAAAAGTTGGTGTCAGAAATGCAAGAAAAGAGGCTAATAATGAAATAAAAAAAATAGATGTTTCTGACGATATGAAAAAGAACACCGAAGCCGATGTACAACAATTAACAGACGCTTTTGTTAAAAAAGTAGATGATCTTTTTGATGTCAAAGAAAAAGAAATTATGACCGTTTAAAATAAAGGCAAATGGTTTTAAAAGAGTGTTTTACACTCTTTTTTTTATAATATAACTTTACAAAAAATTATTAAATGAATTTCTGGACTAGAGTATCGAGAATTATCCTGAAGAACAGATACTTGATACTTATTCTAATTGCTATCGCTACTGCATTTTTAGTATCTCAAATGAAGCACATGAGATTTTCTTATACAGAAGCAAATCTCTTACCAGAAGATCATGAAGTTAACATTCAGTACAATAAATTTCTTGAGATCTTTGGCGAAGAAGGGAATTTGATTCTCCTTGCAATTAAAGACTCTACAGTTTTTACCCCAGAAAAATTTAATGCTTGGAATTCCTTAGCTAAATCATTTGATTCTTTATCTGAAGTAGAGTTTACTTTATCTATTGCTGATGTTAAAACATTAAAAGCTGATAGAAAAAATAGAAAATTTATTTTAGAAGCTATCTATGAAGGAGAGTTAAAAACTCAAAACAAAGTTGATGCTATCAAAAAAGAGCTGTTCGAGAAACTCCCTTTTTACGATAACTTATTATACAACAAAAAAACAGGAACCATACAAACTGCAATTTATATTGACAAAGAAATTGTAAACACTCCTGTTAGAAAAGCATTTGTTTTTGAGAAACTAATTCCCATAATTGATTCCTTTGAGAAAAAAACAGGAATGGATGTTCGGGTTTCTGGGATGCCTTATATCAGAACTATTAATTCTCAAAATATTGTTGATGAGATTCAATTATTTGTTGGCGGAGCTTTACTGATTACAGCCATCATTTTCTTTTTCTTTTTTCGTTCATTTAGAGCCACATTTATTACACTACTTGTTGTTACAGTAGGTGTAACGTGGGCTTTTGGTTTTATTGGACTTTTAGGATACGAAATCACAGTTTTAACTGCTTTAATTCCTCCTTTAATTATTGTAATTGGCGTACCCAATGCAGTTTTTCTAATCAATAAATATCAGCAAGAAATTAAAGAACATGGTCAGCAAGCCAAAGCATTGCAAAGAGTAATTTCTAAAATTGGAAATGCTACATTAATGACCAACATCACTACAGCTTCAGGTTTTGCAACTTTTGTTTTTGTAAAGAGCCAATTACTGAGAGAATTTGGAATTCTTGCTTCTATTAACATCTTAAGTATTTTCGTTTTAGCATTACTAATTATTCCAATTCTATACAGTTTCATGCCAACTCCTAAGGAGAAACATCTAAATCATTTAGAAAGACAATGGATGGAGAATGTGGTAAACTGGATGGAAAAAATGGTGCGTGAACAACGAATTGGAATTTATATCACAACAGTTATTGTTATCATTTTAGGAATCGTTGGATTATATCAAATTAAAGTTTCGGGGAGTTTGATTGAAGACATGCCAAAAAGCAAAGCATTTTATAAAGACATCAAGTTTTTTGAAAATGAATTTGGCGGAATTATGCCTCTAGAAATTTTAATCGACACCAAAAAAGAAGAAGGTGTTATGAAACTTTCTACCTTAAAACGAATGGAAAAAATCAATGAAACCATTGAATCTTTTCCAGAATTATCAACACCCGTTTCTATAGTAAACCTAGTCAAATATTCTAAACAAGCCTTCTATAAAGGCAATCCTAAATATTATCAATTACCTACATCTCAAGAACAAAGTTATATTTTCGCTTATACCAAAAACTCAGATGGTAATGCAAATATGCTAAAGAACTTTGTTGATTCTACTGGTCAGTATGCTCGTATTACAACCTTTATGAAAGATATTGGAACTGATAAGATGGATGTTATTCAAGAACGATTACAGCAAGTTGTTACTAAAGAATTTCCTGAAGACAGATACAATGTATCCTTTACAGGAAAAGCCCTAGTTTTTCTAAAAGGAACCAATTACTTAATTAGCAACCTAGTCTTCTCTCTATCATTGGCGATTATATTAATTGCATTATTTATGGCTTGGATGTTTCGATCGTTTAGAATGATTTTAATTTCTATCATTCCAAATATGTTGCCTTTACTAATTACTGCCGGTTTAATGGGTTTCTTTGGAATACCAATTAAGCCTTCAACTATCTTAGTTTTTAGTATAGCTTTCGGAATTTCGGTAGATGACACCATTCACTTTTTAGCAAAATATCGACAAGAATTAAAAGCTAATAATTGGAAAATTCGTAAATCAGTTTACGCGGCTTTACGTGAAACAGGTGTTAGTATGTTTTATACATCCATTGTTCTTTTCTTTGGATTTTTAGTCTTTACCGTATCTAGTTTTGGAGGCACCATTGCCCTTGGAGGTCTAGTTTCTATTACGCTATTATTTGCGATGGTTTCTAACCTACTTTTGTTACCTTCTTTACTATTAACTTTTGAAGACAAAATCGCCAACAAAAAGGTATTTAAAGAACCATCTATCAAAATTATACCGCAAGAAGAGCAAGAAAAAGAATAAGTATTAAGATTCTATAAGGAATCAAGCCATATTGATTGGTCATTTTACTTCAAAAAAGTATCTTTGTCGCTTCATTTATAAGATAATATCAAAATCAATTTTCAACAATGAGAACAAGTAGTGTCGCCGAATTATTAAAGTCGGATTTATTTTTGCAAGAAGTTTCTATAAAAGGATGGGTAAGAACATTTAGAAGCAATCGTTTTATTGCTTTAAATGACGGATCTACGATTAATAATATCCAATGTGTTATTGATTTTGAAAACACAAATGAAGATATCTTAAAAAGAATCACTACAGGTGCTGCCATTAGTGTTTCTGGAACTTTAGTTGAAAGTCAAGGAAAAGGGCAATCTGTAGAAATACAAGTATCTAACTTAGAAATTTTGGGTGACTCTAATCCAGAAGAATATCCTATTCAACCCAAAAAACATAGTTTAGAATTCCTACGCGAAAACGCACATTTAAGAGTTCGTACAAACACGTTCAGTGCTGTTATGAGAGTTAAGTCATCATTATCTTTTGCAGTGCATAAATATTTTACTGAAAACGGTTTTAATAATGTACACACACCTATTATTACAGGTTCTGATGCCGAAGGTGCTGGTGAAATGTTTAGAGTCAGTACTTTTGAACCCAATAAAGCTCCATTAACAGAAGAAGGAGAAATTGATTATTCTCAAGATTTCTTCGGGAAAGAAACCAACCTAACAGTTTCAGGTCAGTTAGAAGCAGAAACGTATGCCATGGCTTTAGGGAAAGTATTTACATTTGGACCTACTTTTAGAGCCGAAAATTCTAATACTACACGTCATTTAGCAGAATTCTGGATGATCGAACCTGAAGTTGCTTTTATGGATTTAGATGGGAATATGGATCTATCAGAAGACTTTATCAAATCTGTACTGTCTTATGCTTTAGAAAACTGTAAAGAAGACATCGCTTTTCTTGATCAAAGATTAACTCAAGAAGAGAAAAGTAAGCCACAAGCAGAAAGAAGCGAAATGAGTTTACTTGAAAAACTGCATTTTGTAGTAGACAATAACTTTAAACGTGTTAGTTATACAGAAGCAATTGATATTTTAAGAAATTCTAAGCCTAACAAAAAGAAAAAATTCCAATATCCAATTAATGAATGGGGTGCAGATTTACAATCAGAACACGAACGCTATTTAGTAGAAAAACACTTTAAATGTCCTGTTATTTTATTTGATTATCCAGCGAATATCAAAGCATTCTATATGCGTTTAAACGAAGACGGAAAAACGGTAAGAGCCATGGATGTTTTATTTCCTGGTATTGGTGAAATTGCTGGTGGAAGTCAAAGAGAAGAAAGACTGGATGTGTTGAAAGAAAAAATCGCTGCCATGGGAATAGATGAAAAAGAGCTTTGGTGGTATCTAGACCTTCGTAAATTCGGAACAGCGGTGCATTCTGGTTTTGGTTTAGGGTTTGAGCGTTTGGTTCAGTTTGCAACCGGAATGGGGAATATTAAAGATGTCATTCCTTTTCCTAGAACTCCTCAAAATGCTGAGTTTTAATTGAGTTCTTTTTGTACCTTTAAAACATGCTAAAACAAAGTCTAAACTTTAAACTTTTACAAAAATTATCTCCTCAGCAAATTCAATTAATGAAGATGATTCAATTGCCTACTCAGGCTTTTGAAGAACGTTTAAAACAAGAAATTGAAGAAAATCCGGCATTAGACACTGGTAAAGAAGAGCCAGATAATTTTGAAGATAGTTTAGCTAACGAACATGATGATGACGGAACTGAAAAAATAGACACAGATGACATCAATATTGATGATTATTTAAGTGATGATGAGATTCCTAATTATAAAACTCAAGCCAATAATTATTCAGCAGATGATGAAGATAAACAGGTCCCTTATGCAGCCGGAACATCATTTCATCAATCATTACAAAGCCAACTAAGTACTTTTAGTCTTACTGATGATGAAAAATCTATCGCAGAATTTCTAGTAGGTAGTGTAGATGATAGCGGATATATTAGAAGAGATCTTATTGATTTAGTGGATGATCTAGCGTTTACCCAAAATGTCTTTACGACTGAAGAAGCTGTTGAAAAAGTGCTGTTAAAAGTTGTGCAAACAATGGATCCAATTGGTGTTGGAGCTCGCGACTTAAAAGAGTGTTTAGTGATTCAATTAAAGGCGAAAGAAGAAAATATCAACAGAGTTTTAGCTATAAAAATTTTAGAAACCGCTTTTGATCATTTTGTAAAAAAACATTACAACAAGTTGTTAGAGAAGTTTAATATTGATGAAGAAGCTCTAAAAAATGTAATTGCTGAAATCTCTAAATTAAACCCAAAACCAGGAAGTTCTTATGCTGGTAATAACAAAATCGCAGAACAAATTGTCCCAGATTTTTCAATTAAAATTCTTGATGGCGAGTTAGATTTAACGCTTAATTCAAGAAATGCACCTGAATTACATGTTTCTAAAGAGTATAATAATATGTTAAAAGGGTATCAAGAATCTACACAGAAAAGTAAGTCTCAAAAAGATGCCGTGATGTTCATCAAACAAAAGTTAGATGCGGCAAAATGGTTTATAGATGCCATCAAACAGAGACAGCAGACCTTGTTAGTAACCATGAATGCTATCATGCATTATCAATATGAATATTTTTTAACGGGTGATGAGCGAAAGTTACGACCTATGATACTCAAAGATATTGCAGATACCATTAACATGGATGTTTCTACAGTCTCTAGGGTTGCGAATAGTAAATATGTTTCAACTCCATACGGAACAAAACTTATTAAAGTATTCTTTTCTGAATCCATGAAAAATGATCAGGGAGAAGATGTTTCTACTAGAGAAATTAAGAAGATTTTAGAAACTGTAATTAGTGAAGAAGATAAAAGAAAACCTCTAACAGACGATAAGCTTTCTTTACTTTTAAAAGAGAAAGGCTATCCAATTGCTAGAAGAACAGTTGCAAAATATAGAGAGCAATTAGACATCCCTGTTGCTCGATTGAGAAAAGAAATCTAATGAGGTTTCAAAAATTTATATCTACCATTTTACATCCTATAGTAATTCCAACTTTGGGTGTTTTTCTTTATTTTATGTTTGTCTCTCAGTCTTTAGAAAGACGGCTTCAGTTAGTGGTATTAGGTCTTGTATTTGTTGTTACTTATATTATCCCAGTATTTTTATTGGTGTTTTTAAAAGCTTTAGGGATTATTGAAAGTTTTCAAGTTTCGACTATTAAAGAAAGGCGAATTCCTGTCCTTTTTATGGTTGCAATTCTCTATTTTTTAGGAAATACCATCCTCAATTTTCCAACAGTTAGAAATTTAGGGTTTCTATTTTACGGAGCCTCTCTTAGTTTAATTTGTATTTACTTTCTCTTTGCTTTTAAAATAAAATCTAGTTTGCACCTTGTATCAATGGGAAATGCTATTAGTTTTTTTCTAATATTATCTAGCATTAATAATTTATCATTATTGCCTATGATAATTGTGTTATTGTTACTTTCTGGAATCTTAGCAAGCTCAAGATTATATTTAAAGGCTCATACACCTATGGAGCTATTTCTTGGTTTTTTTATCGGATGTTCGAGTCAGTTTTTCCTCTTTTATATCTTATAGTATGTAGAATATTAGTCCGATTCTCATAATTTTTGTTGAGATGTCTGAAGTTCCAAGAGAAGAATCTTTTAAGATTGGGTTTAAACCATAATAGGTATGTAGAGTAAACGCATCATAACCTACTGATAAGGTTAATCCGTATTGCCATTTATTATAACGGGAAACATTTTTAAAAGCAAAAGATTGGGTACCATCATTAAACTTAAAATTATTAGAAAGGTTATAACTTGCTTTGACTCCTAAATAAACTCTCCAAAATTTATACGTTTTAGCATTTGAATTTCTCCATCTAAATTCTAATGGGAATTCTAAATTATGAACTAATAGCTCGTTTGTTGAAAGTGAATTATCAACTTCAAAAGTAACTTCATTGTTTTGTTCAGAGACTCTTAATCCATGGTTAAAGGAATCAAAATTATAACCGATACCTAAGCCAACAGAAAGACTTCCTTGCTTATTTAAAATGAAATCTTTGATAAAACCTGAAGATAGACCATAAGAAAATCCACTTCCTGATACTTCTGAAGGTTGGCTGAATAATTGATTATAAGATATCTTGAAATAAAGTTGATCTTCAGCGTAACGATCTCCTAATTCTAAAGAATCTTTTTGAGCAAAAGATGCGATAGAAAATGCTATAAAAAATAAAAGGATTCCTTTTTTCATTTGGTTTAATCTAATCAAAAATACAACTTTCAATACGACTATAATATTGTTTGAAGTTGCAAAATAAAAAAGGGAATACAAAAATTGTATTCCCTTTTTTATTTATAAGATAACTTTAATTTAATTATCAGCTCCTGTTTGAGTTGAGTAACTAAGCTTTAAAGCATTTACATCTCTTAATTTTAATCTAATATCTGTAATAGTACCTACACTAGATTCTTTATCTGCTTTGATAGAAGTTGTCATAAAAGGAATTTCTGCTTCAGAAACCTCTTCTCTAGCTCTTAAAATAAAAGCAGGAACATCATCTGGAGTCGCTATTTTATCATTCAATTGAATTCTATTATAACCAGTTCCATATTTCTCATCTTTGGCTTTACCTACATAAATTGTGCTTACCAAACTTTTATGTTCTAATTTCTTTATTTCAGTAGCACTTGGTAATCTAGGTGCTTCAATTTGTAAAGATGTTTCTCTCATCGTTGTAGTAACCATGAAGAAAAATAACAACATAAAAACAATATCTGGTAAGGCAGCAGTATTTACAGCTGGTAATCCTTTTTTCTTCTTTTTAAACTTAGACATAAATATTATGTTTTAAATTAATTTGCAGAAGTTGGTTCAGCATCAGAAATAATTTGAGGGAAACTAGTTTTAATGTCTTCTACTTTCTTCTTAAACTCTTCTTTATCTGATCCTCTACTATCTTTATATCTCTTTTCTAAATCTGTATAAAGCATTCCATATCGTTGTTTACTCAATCTGTTTCTTAAAACAGTATAAGCTTTTAACAACTCATTTTGAACTTTGATATATGTACCATATTCAGTACCTCTATCACTTTGCACAGATATAATTGCCTTATTTGGATGATCGGATGAAGATTCACTTCGTTCTCCCTCGCAATAATCGCAAGCGGTTCCTGGAGTACCATCTTCACCTGGTTTACCAATACCTCCACCATTATCAATAAATTTGATAGCAGCTTCTTTCAGGTCTTCAACCTTCATTTCTTCACCTTCTACCAATAAATCATTATTTCTATTGATATTTACTTCAAAGATATTTTTCTCTTTGATAATTGGCGGCTTATAGTCTGGTGGTGGTTTTTCCGACAATTTCTTAGAAATACCTGAATCTACATTCATTGTGGTAGTTACTAAGAAGAAAATCAATAACAAGAAGGCAATATCTGCCATAGACCCTGCATTGATTTCCGGTGTATCTCTTCTTGCCATGTTTTTAAGATTTTACAAGTCCTTTTACTAAATCAATAACAAAAAATATGCCACCGATTAGAACTAAGATTGAACTATACCAAATTAAACTACCAACCCACTGATTTGAAGCGGCTCCTAATTCACCACCTTCTAAAACATTTCCTTGAGCATCAAGAACAGGTTGACTATCTCCTAATATATAAGAGATAATTAAAAGGACTGCCATAACGGCTAATCCTAATAATGTTTTCTTTAGATTTTCTGGATTTTTTACTAAACCAATAATGGATAAGACTAAAGTTATTCCAACGGCTGCATAAAATAAATACGTTGAGAACACAATTAAAGGCCCAACAGCACCACTAATTGCCTCAGGAACGTCATCCGTAGCTGAAACATTAATAAATAATGCTATCCCTATTAAAGATAAAACAGCTACTACAATGGTTAGTATTTTTGAAAATTTACTATTCATAAAGCGTTTTATTTTTTGTATTTAACTAACAAATCAATTAAAGTAATTGAAGCGTCTTCCATATTATTTACAATACTATCTACTTTAGAGATAATATAATTATAAAAGATTTGAAGAATAATCGCTACAATTAAACCAAATACAGTAGTTAATAAGGCTACTTTAATACCAACTGCTACTACACCTGGAGAAATATCATTTGCTACAGCAATTGCATCAAATGCTCCAATCATACCAATTACAGTTCCCATGAACCCAAGCATTGGTGCTAAAGCGATAAATAAAGATAACCAAGAAATATTTTTCTCTAATAATCCCATTTGAACTCCTCCGTAACCAATCACAGCTTTTTCAGCAGATTCGATACCTTCATCAACTCTATCTAAACCTTGGTAAAAGATTGAGGCAACTGGTCCTTTTGAATTTCTACATACTTCTTTTGCAGCTTCTACACCACCTGAACTTAAAGCGTCATCAACGCTTGCCATTAATTTTTTAGTATTTGTTGTGGCCATGTTCAGATAAATTATTCTTTCAATAGCGATTGCTAAACCTAAAATAAGGGCAACTAATACGATTCCCATAAAAAATGGTCCACCTTCTATAAAACGTTGTTTTAATACTTGGTGAAAAGTTTGTTCAGCTTCTTGCGCAGAAACAGATTGAATGGCTCCAAAAAACATGAATCCTGTAACTGTAAGGATATTTACTACTTTTTTCATCTTTGTTATAATTAATTTTTAATAGTACGGGTTAAAGATATAAATTTTACTTGCAACAAAACAAAATTGAAGACATCAATATTTCATATTATGAAATATGAAGACTCGTTTATTTCTTTGCGAAGACCAAGTAACAAAAAATAGTTGGTTTCTTAAAAAGAATTAAAAAGTATTTATGAAGGAAATGTAAAAATTAAAAAGATTTAACAGATTCTCTATTTATTTGTAATTTCTCCTCGCAAAGATTGCTCAAAATTAAAGACAAATTCTTCTTTTTCTAATCCAACTCCTAATAAATACATCAATTTCGCTATTGCAGATTCTGTTGTCATGTCTTTTGCATCTACAACACCTATTTCTTTCAACTGCGAACTTGTTTCATAATGACCTAATAAAACAGAACCTCCAGCGCATTGTGTCACATTTATAATGTAAATTCCTTTTTTTATAGCTTCTGAAAGCAACTCAATAAACTTTCTGTCATTTGGTGCGTTTCCTGCTCCATAGGTTTCTAGAATGATTCCTTTGATGTTTTTGATTTTTAAAATACTTTCAACAACTGTAAGTGAGATTCCTGGAAACAGTTTTAAAATCGCAATATCTGTACATAATTTTTTTCTTACAACAAGATCATTATTTCCTTTAGACTCTACTAAAAGGTTTGTATTAAAATGTAGATGCACACCGCTTTCTGCTAATGGAGGGTAATTCATAGAAGCAAAAGCTTCAAATTGCTCTGCACTAAGTTTTGTAGTTCTATTCGCTCTGTATAATTTATATTCAAAATACAAACAGACTTCACTTACTATAGGTTTATCATTTTTATAAGCGCTCGCAATTTCAATTGATGTAATTAAATTTTCTTTAGCATCTGTTCTTAAATAACCAATGGGCAATTGAGAACCTGTAAATATGACCGGCTTTTTTAAATGCTCTAACATAAAACTTAAAGCCGATGATGCATAGGACATCGTATCCGAACCTGTTAACACAACAAAACCATCAAAAATTTTATATTTGCTTTCTATAATTTCTGCTATTTGAACATAGTAATCAGTATTCATGTTTGATGAATCTATCGGTTGCTCAAATGAAACGGTTTCTATATCACAATCTAATTGATTTAATTCCGGTATTTTTTCTAATATTTGACTAAAATCAAAGGCTTTTAGAGCATTGGTTTTATAATCTTTTATCATTCCAATCGTTCCTCCAGTATAAATAATGAGTGTTTTTAGTTTTCTTGTCATTTTGTCACTAATTTTATGTAAAATTGAATTGGAATACTTTGTGATGTAAAAGTATCAAACAAAATTGAATAATAATTTTTAATACAATATATATGTTAGGATTTTATATAATAATCGGTGTAATTGCATTGGCAAGTTGGCTTGTTAGTAATACCTTAAAAAATAAATTTAAAAAATATTCTGAAGTTCACTTAAGGAATGGAATGAGTGGTGCTGAAATAGCTGAGAAAATGTTATTAGATCATGGCATCAAAGATGTAAAAGTTGTTTCTACTGCAGGAATGCTAACAGATCATTACAATCCAACTAATAAAACTGTAAACTTAAGTGCCGGTGTTTATAGTCAGCGAAATGCAGCTGCTGCTGCCATCGCTGCGCATGAAGTTGGTCATGCGGTTCAACACGCACAAGCTTATCGATGGTTAACAATGAGATCAATGTTGGTTCCGGTTGTAAGTGTTTCTTCTAAATTTTCTCAATGGCTTGTATTTGGTGGTTTAATTCTAGGAGCCGCATCTGACAATGTTGGTATAGGTTTTTATATCGCCATTATCGGATTAGCATTTATGGTGTTAGCAACCGCTTTTAGCTTTGTTACATTACCGGTAGAATACGATGCTAGTAATAGAGCTTTAGCATGGTTAAAAAATAAAAACATGGTGAGTCAAGAAGAGTTTGCTGGCTCAAGAGATGCTTTAAAATGGGCTGCAAGGACTTATTTAGTTGCTGCGCTTGGTTCTTTAGCAATGTTATTATATTGGGGCTTACAAATTTTAGGCGGAAGAGATTAACTTCTAAAACTCTTTAAACGTATTATTTATAAAAAAAGCTCTCAGAATTTGAGAGCTTTTTTTATTATTTGTTTAGTCGTTTAGTTTTAAAACGGCCATAAATGCTTCTTGTGGAATTTCTACATTCCCTACCTGACGCATTCTTTTCTTACCTTTCTTTTGCTTTTCTAATAGCTTACGCTTTCTAGAAATATCACCTCCATAACATTTTGCAGTTACATCTTTACGTAAGGCTTTTGTGGTTTCTCTTGCGATAATTTTTGCGCCAATAGCAGCCTGAATAGGAATATCAAACTGTTGTCTTGGAATTAGTTGTTTTAATTTTTCTACAATTTTCTTTCCAATACTATAAGCATTATCTGCATGTAATAATGCAGAAAGTGCATCAACCGGTTGTCCGTTTAATAAAATATCTACACGAACCAGCTTAGAAGGCTTCATTCCAATTGGACTGTAGTCAAAGGAAGCATATCCTTTAGAAACTGTTTTTAAACGATCATAAAAATCGAATACAATTTCTGCCAAAGGCATATCAAACGTTAATTCAACTCTTTCAGTAGTTAAATAAGTTTGATTAGTAATTTCTCCTCGTTTTTCAATACATAAACTCATTACTTGACCTACAAAATCAGATTTTGTAATGATGGATGCTTTGATATATGGTTCTTCTACTCTTTCTAAGCGAGATGGGTCTGGTAAATCTGTAGGATTGTTTAACAAAAGAATCTCATCTGGATTCTTTTTTGTGTACGCATGATATGATACGTTAGGTACTGTTGTAATTACAGTCATATTAAACTCACGCTCTAAACGTTCTTGAATAATTTCCATGTGTAACATTCCTAAAAATCCACAACGGAATCCAAAACCTAAAGCTGCAGAACTTTCAGGGGCAAACACTAATGAAGCATCATTTAATTGCAATTTCTCCATAGAGTAACGCAACTCTTCATAATCTTCAGTGTCTACAGGATAAATTCCTGCAAAAACCATGGGTTTTACATCTTCAAAACCATCAATAATTTCGGTAGTCGGATTTGCTGCATCTGTGATGGTATCTCCTACTTTTACTTCTTTTGCAGTTTTTATTCCTGTAATTAAATACCCTACATCACCTGTTTTTACAGATTGTTTCACCACTTGATTCAGCTTCAACGTTCCAACCTCATCAGCAAAATACTCATTATTGGTTGCCATGAATTTAATACGCTGACCTTTTTTTATTTCACCGTTCATAATTCTAAAATAGGTTTCAATACCTCTATAAGAATTATATACCGAATCAAAAATTAAGGCTTGCAATGGTGCATCAGGGTCTCCTTTTGGAGCAGGAACTCTATCAATAATTGCTTGTATAATGTTACCTATCCCAAAACCAGTTTTCCCGCTTGCATGAATTACTTCTTCAGGTCTGCATCCTAATAAGTCCACAATATCATCGGTAACTTCTTCTGGATTAGCAGAAGGTAAATCTACTTTATTTAGTACTGGGATAATTTCTAAATCGTTCTCTAAAGCCAAGTATAAATTAGAAATTGTTTGTGCTTGAATGCTTTGTGCTGCATCAACAATTAACAACGCTCCTTCACAGGCTGCGATGGAACGAGAAACTTCGTATGAAAAATCTACGTGACCAGGAGTATCAATTAAATTCAGGATATAATCTTCTCCTTCATGAGTATAATCCATCTGAATAGCATGAGACTTGATTGTAATTCCACGCTCACGCTCCAAATCCATAGAATCTAATAACTGATCTTGTTTTTCTCTATCAGTTACAGAACCTGTATAATCTAACAATCTATCTGCCAATGTACTTTTACCGTGATCGATATGTGCGATGATGCAAAAGTTTCTAATATTCTTCATTTGTTAAATTTGATTTCTAAAATGCTTGCAAAGATAGTTTTTTAATGATTAAAATATTAAATAAGTTCTCAATACAAATTTTCTCATTCTTTGAAAATTAACTCGAACTGACAAACAGAATGTCACTTCGAGTTAATTTGATTTTTTAATCAAATTTGTATCGAAAAGTCACTAATATTATTCTTGCCACTCGGCTATAAACAAGTTGGTATCACGTCCACCTCCATTATTTCTATTTGATGAAAAAGCCAACCATTTTCCATCATTTGAAAATACTGGGAATGCATCAAAAGTTTCTCCGTGTGTTATTCTTTTTAGATTCTTACCGTCTAAATCAATCATATATAAGTTAAAAGGAAAGCCTCTTTCTGCTTCAAAGTTAGAAGAGAATAAAATCTTCTTTCCTGAAGGATGAAAAAATGGACTCCAATTTGCGTTTCCTAAACTAGTTAATTGACGCATATCAGATCCATCTGCATTACAGATATACAATTCCATTTCAGTAGGTTCTACCAATCCTTGCGCTAACAAATCTTTGTATGCTTTAACTTCTTCTGGTGTCTTTGGTCTTGAAGAACGGAAAATTAACTTTGTTCCATCTGGTGAAAAGAAGGCTCCTCCATCATACCCTAATTCGTTTGTAATTTGCTTCACATCAGAACCATCAATATTCATGGTATACAATTCTAAATCACCACTTCTTGTAGATGTAAACACAATTTTATCTCCTTTTGGAGAAACCGTTGCTTCAGCATCATAACCAGGTTCATTCGTTAATTGCCCAGTAATGTTTCCTTCTAAATCAGAGACAAAAATGTCATAACTATCATAAATTGGCCAAACATATCTTCCATTTTTACGTAAAGGAGCAGGCGGACATTCATCTCCTCCAAAATGTGTAGAACCATAAACATAGCTCTTATTGTCTGGTAAAAAATACGCACAAGTAGTTCTTCCTTTACCGGTACTTATCATTGGTGGAACTTTCTCTTTGAAGCTTTCCTCAATATTCATTAAGAACATTTGATCGCACTCTACTCCCCAATTTTTATTGTTGGATTGAAAAATCATTTGCTTATCATCAAAACTCCAGTATGCCTCTGCGTTATCACCTCCAAAAGTAATTTGACGCATGCTTTTAAAATGAACTTCTTCAGGAAAGATTAATGAATCTTTTCCTGCTATTAATTCAGATTTCTTTGCTGCTTTTTTAGTTTGTTCTTTATTACATCCTATAGTTAGAAAAAGAACAAGTAATAATGATAATACATTAAATTTCATATCGTAATTTTTAATTCTTATTTTTATTCAGTAGAAGTAAAGTTTTGTTTAAAACATTACAAAAATTCACTTTACTTCATGAACCAATACTTTAGTACATAATTTTGTTTTATTCTTAGTCTTAAAATTTAAGAATTAAAAAAATCATGTATTTTTGAGCAAAAATAATATTTAATCCCATGAAAAATAGTCTATTTGGTATCTTTTTATTGTTAATCATTTCTTGTCAACAAAAAACAGAAGATGTTTCAAAAATTAAAGAAGATGTTTCTTTCTTAGCTGATGATAAATTAGAAGGAAGACAAACAGGAACAGAAGGTGAAAAGAAAGCTGCAGAATTCATTGCAAATCGTTTCAAAAAAATGGGATTAGCACCAAAAGGAACTAATGTTTATTATCAAGAGTTTTCTTTCTTACCAAAAACAGACCCACATTCTGAAGTTAAATTTACAACAAATCAAGACGGAACCATTACTGGTAGAAACGTACTTGGATATTTAGATAATAAAGCAAGTAATACGATTATTATTGGAGCTCATTTTGATCACTTAGGATATGGCGGCGAAGGTTCTTTGTACAGAGATTCTATCAAAGCAGTTCATAATGGAGCTGATGATAATGCCAGTGGAACTGCTGTAATGTTAGATTTGGCAAGAAAACTAAAAAACAAGAACACTAATAACAATTACCTTTTTATGGCTTTTTCTGGAGAAGAAATGGGTTTATTAGGTTCTAATTATTTTGTAAAAAACCCAACCATAGATACCAAAGCTGTTTCGTACATGATTAATATGGATATGGTAGGAAGGCTAAAACAAGATACTACATTGGCTGTATACGGAACTGGAACTTCTCCTATCTTTAAACAAGTTTTAAAGAGTCACAATAATAAATTCAAACTCATCGAAAACGAATCTGGTGTAGGGCCAAGTGACCATACTAGTTTTTATCTAGCTGATATTCCTGTATTGCACTTCTTTACAGGACAACACGAAGATTACCATAAGCCTGGTGATGATTCCGAAAAACTGAATTATAAAGGAATGGAAACAATCTCTGACTATATCTTTGATGTGATATCTGATCTAGATGATAATGGAAAATTAGCCTTTAGAAAAACAAAAAATGAAAGTGAAAGCACTCCTAGATTTAAAGTTGGTTTAGGTGTAATTCCAGATTACTTATTTGATGGAAAGGGAATGCGAATTGATGGAGTTTCTGAAGGAAGACCTGCCGAAAAAGCAGGACTATTAAAAGGAGACATCGTAGTTCAATTAGGAGATAGTTTAGTAACTAACATGATGAGTTATATGAGAGCCTTATCTGTCTTTGATAAAGGAGACAAAACTAAAGTTGTTGTTAAAAGAGAACAAAAAGAAGTAACTAGCTCTATAGAGTTTTAGTCTTTCTCTTCATATATATTAAATTGCAGTATTACAAGCAATAAGAATAAATGCATCCATAATATTTTATCGGTAAAAATTCCGCTTTAACCTGTTTTTTTCGGTTTTGCCTAGTTTTAATTGTGTAGAAATTATTGCCACCATTAATTTGCTGTGATAATAATTCAACCTATCAATTAATAAACTTTGAATTCATGAAAAAAATCAATCTCATTATTGTAACGGCCTTCATCTCTTTTTCATTCTCCAGTTGCTCCACTGCAACTATAGAAGAAGTAGTGATAACAGAAACCATCACTTTTGATGACGATGTCAGTGTCATTATTTCAAATAATTGTTTGTCTTGTCATTCGGGAACGTTTGCTTCAGCAGGTCTAAACCTAGATGGATATTCAAATGTTAGAAATGCAACAGAAAACGGAAATGTTTTAACTAGAATAAATAGCGTCTCTAATCCAATGCCTCAAGGTGGTCAAATGCCCCCAGCTTTGATAGCAACAATAGAACAATGGGCAATAGATGGATATATCGAAAATTAATAAATCATGAAAAAATCACTACTTCTAGTATTCTTATTTTTAACAACAGCAACTTTTGCTCAAAAATATTATACAAAAACAGGACTTACAGAGTTTAAGGCTTCCGTTGAAGCATTTGAACCCGTTGAAGCCACAAACAATAGTACCTCAGCAATATTAAATGTAGCAACAGGAGAAATCGCTTCGTTACTTTTTGTAAAAGCTTTTAATTTTCGTGTTGCTTTAATGCAAGAGCATTTTAATGAAAATTATATGGATTCTAATAAGTTTCCTAAAGCTACTTTTAAAGGAAAAGTTGAAGGGTTTAAACTATCAGAAATTTCAGATTCTAAAGAATACACCATTAAAGGAACTTTAACTATTAGGGGTGTAAAAAAAGAAGTAACAACACTCGCAAAATTTACAAAACAAGGTGATAAATTAAGATTACAGGCTTCGTTTGGTGTAAAACCAGAAGATTTTGAAATTAAGATTCCAAAAATTGTAAGTTCAAAAATAGCAGGAACCATCAACATCACTTTAGATTATGAATTTATCGAAAAAAAGTAAAATTTTAATCGGAATTGTATTGTTTATAACAATTGCAGTTTATGCTGTTTATAAATATTCTATGCAAGCTCCTGCTAAAATTGAAAGTAAAAAAGTAGACTTTACCGGAACTTCTGATGAACTTCTTAGTAAAATTCAAGAAAACGCAGCAGAATGGCAAGACAAAATTGTGGTCATTTCTGGAGAAATTACTAACCTAGATGATAAAGGTTTCATTCTTTCATCTAGTATCTATTGTCAACTAAGAGACACTACTATTGCAAAAACATTAATACAAAACAACCAAATTTCTCTAAAAGGAAGAGTCATTGGATATGACGATTTGTTAGAAGAATTAAAATTAGATCAATGTATCATTCAATAATCAACCCAACCATGTTAAAAAAACACCTACTTATTTTTTGTGCATCATTATTTATTTTTTCAAATGTAACGGCACAAGATGATTTACTCAACGAATTAGATGATGACTCTGTTGATACTTCTTACGAACTACCTGCTTTTAAAGCTATGAAAATAGGAAATCTACAATCAACTAAAATTGCAGATAAAGGAGATTTCTATTTAATTGTTTCCCACCGTTTTGGAGCATTAAAAGAAGGCTTTGACACCTTTTTAGGGTTAGACGAAGCCAATACTAAAATTCAACTTTTATATAGTTTTTGGGAAGGTGTTCAGTTTAGTCTTAGTAGAGAATCATACAACAGAACCTTTGCAGCTTCAGCAAAAGTTCGTTTGGCTAGACAATCAAGCAACATGCCATTTAATATCGTAGGATATACTACTATTAATAGGAACACTTTAATTGATGAAACTATTTTTCCTGCTTTAGAGTCTAGTGATAGAAATAGTTATGCAACACAACTTTTAGTTTCTAGACGATTTTCTGAAAACTTTTCTTTTCAAATAGCACCAACGTATGTTAGAGAAAATTTACAGAATTTAAATGTTCTTCCAGAAGCAAATCACAATCAGTTTGCTATGGGATTTGGAGGTCGTTATAAAATCAGTAAACGTATGAGTCTTAATGCAGAATATGTGTATAATATGAGCAGACCTGATGGATCTCCTTTTGATAACTCATACGCTTTTGGTTTAGATATTGAAACTGGAGGACATGTATTTCAATTGTTATTTACAAACGCACAATCTACAAATGAACCTGGTTTCATTAACAATGCTGAAGGAGATATTTTATTCGGATTTAATATTGTAAGAGTCTTCTAAAAAAACCTATGAAAAAGAAAAAGAGCTTCCTTAATGGAAGCTTTTTTTGTTTGTACAGAAAGCACTAAATTTGCCGCATGGTAAAAATAGACAACATAGAACTTTCAGATTTTCCTTTGCTACTAGCACCGATGGAAGATGTAAGTGACCCTCCTTTTCGTGCTTTGTGTAAAGAAAACGGAGCCGATGTTGTGTATACCGAGTTTATCTCTTCGGAAGGTTTAATTCGTGATGCTGCAAAGAGTCTTATCAAATTAGATATTTACGAAAAAGAACGTCCAGTTGGAATTCAAATTTTTGGAGCCAATTTAGATTCGATGTTAAAAACCATCGAAATTGTTGAAAAATCGAATCCAGATATTATTGATATCAACTTTGGTTGTCCAGTAAAAAAAGTGGTTTCTAAAGGTGCAGGTGCAGGAATTTTAAAAGACATCGACTTAATGGTTTCACTTACAGAAGCCATGGTTAAACACACTAAGTTACCCATCACTGTAAAAACTCGTTTGGGTTGGGATCATGATTCTATTAGAATTGTAGAAGTTGCCGAGCGATTACAAGATGTGGGTTGTAAAGCGATTTCCATTCACGGTAGAACACGTGCACAGATGTACAAAGGAAATGCCGATTGGAAACCCATTGCTGAAGTAAAAAACAACCAAAGAATGCACATTCCTGTTTTTGGAAATGGCGATGTTACCACACCAGAAAAAGCAAAAGAAATGCGGGATATATATGGATTAGATGGCGCTATGATTGGAAGAGCATCTATTGGATATCCTTGGTTTTTTAATGAAGTAAAACATTATTTTGAAACTGGTGAACATCTTGCAGGACCAACAATAGGTGAACGAACAGAAATGGCGCGCCGTCATTTACAAATGGCTATTGATTGGAAAGGGGAACATTTAGGGGTTGTAGAAACAAGAAGGCACTATACCAACTACTTTAAAGGAATTCCTCATTTTAAAGAACATCGTTTAAAAATGGTGACTTCTGACGATCCAAAAGATGTCTTTGCTGCTTTTGATGAAGTGCAAAATAAATTTGGAAATGCTATGATTCCAGAAATTGGATAGTTTAATTCTCTCTAGCATTAACGTTTTAGTTAAAGCTTATAAGCTAATTTAAACAGTATAATTCTTGGTAAAATAAATGTTCTACTATCAGAAATTAAAAAATCTGAGAAAGAACTATTTCTAATAAATGTATTATTAAATAGATTATTAGCAGAGACTTCAAAAGACCAAGGACTATTTTCTAGCTGATAAAAAAGTGATGTATTTAAAATATCATTTTGGTTTTGATTATTGACATTCTTGTTATTAAACTTTTGACCACGATAATCTAAGCGAAAAATAAAGTCTTTCCAAAAATCATATTCTAGAAACAAGTCTACATTATCGTTTTCAAATTTAGAATTGCTTAACGGTGTTTTATAATTGTCAAATGATTTTCTATAGCTCAACTCTATATTTGGAAAATTAGTAAAACTCGTTTTTAAACTAGTATTTATTCCATAATTTTCAGATGTATTTTTTAAAATATTACTATTAACGATCTGTAGATAATTTGAAAAAGAAGCACTACCACCAATTTGTAAACTAATATCACCAAATCCTTTCCTTATACTTCCTGAAAAATTAATATTCTCATCAGCATTTTTAAGCAAAGTTGGCTGACTGATATAACTAATATCATTTAACACTGCAGTATTTCTAATACCTTGACTTGTTTTTCTATAATTAACAGAAACATTATAGTTCAGTTTTTTAAAAATACTAAATTTATAATAGCGAATACTAGCTTGGTGATATAATTCATTTTCTAGGGTAGTATTACCCTTGTAAATACTATTAAAATTTGTTAGTGTTTGATTTTCCAGCAATCTGGTAATTGATGGAAAACGTGCTTTTAGATTGTAACGGATGTTAATTTTTTCACTTCTTTTAAGGTCAATTTTAACTAGTAATTCAGGTAAAATGTAATTCTTGTGAAGTCTTTGAACCTCATTGAACTGTACCAATTTTCTAGAATAGTTATGATAAAATACCCCTGGTTTGAAAGTAAATTTTCCTTTTTGAAATTTAAGATGGGATCCGATGTAAGTATTCTTAAATTGAAACTCAATATCGTTTCCAAAACCATCTACAATAAAATCGTTAATCGACCCATCAGTTAGGGTTTGAAATTCGATGGAAGTATAATTATCTAAGTAGCATTCTACCCCTCCTGTGGTATATAGGTGAACAAAATCTCCAAGTATCCAGTAATCCTTTAGTAAAAGCGAGAGATTTTGGGAAGTTGTTTCTTTATCCTTTGAAATATTAAAAACAGAATCGTCTACAATAGGAATTATACTTTGAAATACATCATCACTTGTTTGCCAATTTACAAGGGAGTTTCCTTTGATATAGTTTATATTGCCAATAGCAGTAATGGTATGTTTCTCTGAAACAGACTTGTACCACTCGATATTTTGTTTAAAATCTATATTATCTGATTGTAAATCTGTATTAATAAAATTGTTTGCATTATCAAAACTACTATTAGTAAGAATGAGGTTTTCATTATTTGATGCTTTCAAAAATGATTCAATTTTTAATGTTGTTCCATCTTCTTGTACATTCTCTACTGCAACTTTTCCTATGATAAATCTATTGGTAGTATTATTGTTGGTAATCCTATTCTCAAATTGACTTCCTGTGTCACTGACATATTCATTAATGTTTCTTAACTCAAGTTCATTGTCGCTGTTTGAGTAAATAACATATCCAATCAAATTGGCGTGATCGCTAACTGTTTGATTAATATTAGCAGCCAAAAACGAATGTATACTATTTTTAAAATCCTTATTGTTGAGAAACTGTGAAAAATCATCATTTAGACGAGAGAAGTAGGCCTTTGGATTCAAGAGAATTTTATTGTACCCTCCCTCAAAATCTAGGTAATCTTTAAAAGTAAAAGACTTTGTACCTGTATTATTAATATCTCCAATAAAATTAGTACTTGTTTTAGGGCTATAGTAAAATAAATTAGGGTGTGCAAGATATCGTTCTGTAATCCCAGCACCGGTTTCAATATCGCCAAACCAAAATTTCTTTTTGCCTTCTTTTAGCTTAATATTCATAGCCATATCATCCGAATCTTCCAAACCTTTTAAAATAGCCACATCAGCATAATTATCTAAAATTTCAATTTCACTAACAGCATCAGCAGGAATATTATTAACAGCCAGTTTACTATCTCCTGTAAAAAATTGTTTGTCTTCTACAAGAACTTTAGTTACTCTTTTCCCATGAACTCTAACATTTCCAGCACGATCAACTTCTACACCTGGTAACTTTTTAAGAACATCTCTTAATTTACGTTCTTCTCCAGTGATAAATCTATCAGTTTGATATGTAATCGTATCTTTTTTTATACTTACAGCTAATTTGGTATCTATTTTTATTTCTTTTAAGACCTCATTTCTTTCTACAAGAATGAAATTATATATAGTATCTTGAATGGCTAAAAAATCTAAAACTTTAGTTTTAAATCCTAAATAGCTAACTATTAGCTTATAAGTTTTGCTTTTTTTGAGGTTTAATTCATAACGACCTTTTTCATCAGTTATAGAAAATTGCACTTCCTGTTCCCCTGTTGATTCTGCAATAATATTTGCATATGACAATGGATTTTGGAGACTATCAAGTACTCTACCTTTAAGTTTTACAGATTGAGAAAAGCTGGAATTACCTAATAAAAGAAAAACAAGGAGAATAAGATAAACTGCCTTAGTTTTTTGAAAAGTTACGTTTTTTCTTATAATTATTAAATACTGCTTCATTAAATTCTTTATGAGATAATCTTATTCCCTCTTTTGGTTCAATAATTTTTAATTTTTTCTTTTCGTTTTTTTTGTGAAAAACAATTTTATCAGCTATGAAATAATACCCTCCTCTTCTAACCATTAAAATTAAGCCAGGAAGACCATCATAACCAGCAGGTCCAAAAGAAAAAGAAATTTCTGGCGTGTACCATGCTTCTATATCTACATCCATTTCTTTTTTTAAAATAGGATTATATTCACTATAGTTAGCTATTGCTTTGTAACATAAATATCCATTAATTATTTTTTTTACTTTTGTTAATTTCCATTTATAATTTAGACCATCTTTCAGGTACAACTTTCCTGAATGTTCTAATTGGCGTAGCTTTATATTTTTAGATATGTTTTTATAGTAAACACCTTTTCCCCCACCTTGTCCGATGAATCTTGAATTATTTACCCCATTATCTACACTCATTTTGTTTTGGAAAGCAAATACTCCTTCAATTTTATTTGCTTTTAATAAATATGAAAGGTCTTTTAAAATCTTTGGTAAAGAATTAGACTTATTTGTGATTTTTTTTAAGGCTTTAACATAAGTAACTTTAATTTCCTGAATTTGGGAAAAACAACAAAAACTAGTAAATAGTAAAAAGCAGTATATATATTTTTTCATCTGTTTATAATTTATAAAAAGTGAAGATTATTACTATTCATAAAATGGATACTTAATAATATATGAAATAATCTTCACTTATGTTTTATTTATAATAAACTTTCCTATAGAAAAACTGGAAGAAGAATATTATCATAACCTCCTGCTTCCTCACATAGGTCTTCGTAATAATCCATTGTTTCTTCTGCTTCCTCTATAGGCATATACCCATATGCTTGTAGTTCAGCAAAGATAGCTTCAAAAGAATAAGTTTGGCAATCTGGTTTGCCCATTACTTCGATCAAAGATGAATTACTAGAACTTCCACTAACTGAAAAAGTAATGAAAGCAATGATTAAAAAGGCTTTTTTCATAATATAAATATTTAAAATAATGAACCTACTCTGTTTTAGGCTTTTCGGTTTCCGCCTATTTATTGCAATAAATATTTTTTGATTTTGTATTTCTTTTTTTTGAAAACTAAAGAGGAAGAATTTTTAAACAACAATTTTCAGATAGCAATTCAATCTATTAGTTCAATTTTCTTATAAATGTATAAAAATATTTAATACCAACAAATATGTTGGGCTGTTTTTTTCTCTTTACACCTAATTTGCATTGGTACTGTTGAAACCAAAACATGGATTTTTCTACACCAGATGTAGTTATAAAAGAGATTGGTAAAAAAATAAAAATACTCAGGAAATCTCAAGGAATGACACAATTAGACTTAGCTATTAAGTCTGAAATGGAAGAAAATGCATTGCAAAGAATAGAGACCGGAAGGACTAATCCTACTGTAAAAACTCTCCTAAAAATATCAATTTCTCTTAAAGTAGACTTACAAGAATTATTTATTTTTCAATAAAGTTAACAGAAATTCTGCTACTTGCAACTTTTGCTGCCAAGAAACCTAAGACAGAAATGGTAGCAATTACAATAAGTAAATTAGAAATTTTTAATTCCACGGGATATGGAATTGAGGAGGTAATCATAAAAACCTCAAACTGTTCTTGTATGGCAACAGCAATCATAGATACTATTAATCCAATTGTCATTCCTGCAATCGTTAGTAAAAATCCTTGAAGCACAAAAATTCTCTTTATCTCAGACAATGTAGCTCCTAAATTTAGGATAGTTTTTAGGTTTTTCTTTTTATCAATTATCATCATAATGATGGATCCAACTACATTAAACATCGCAATAATTACAATCAATGTAAAAATAAGGTAAGACACAAAATTCTCGGTATTAATGACTTTATAAAAGAGTTCGTTTAGTTGAGCTTTGGTCTGAACCTTATAATTTTGACCTAATTGTTGTTGGATTTTTTCTGAAAAATCATCCGCATTCACATTAGATTGTAGCTTTATTTCTATTCCCGTAAATTGATTGTCTTGATAATTTAATAATTGCTGTGCTTGTACATTTGAAACAAACACATATTTATTTTCAAACTCTTCTGTTCCGTAATAAGTTCCTGTAATTTGAGTATCAATACTTCTAAAACTACTCGCAGGATTTAAAAATCCTGTACCTGCTTTTGGAACTAAAATCTGTAAAGTTTCACCAAAGCTGGCAACTCCTGCAGATAGCTTATAAGACAAACTATTTCCAATAACGCTGGTGTTTGAATATTCTTTTTCTAACCAAGTTCCTACTTGAATGGCTGAGTCTAGTTTTACAACATTAATGTAATTATAATCAACTCCTTTTACAGAAGCTATTTGTTGTTTTTCGCCATTTTTTAAAAAAACTCGTTCTTCGATGACTTTAGAAAAAGCAGCAATATCTCTGTTGTTTTCAATGACATTTTGTAAAGTATCGTTATAAATAAACGTTTTCCCTTTGGTTGCTGTTATTTTAATATCAGGGTCTGAAATATCTAACAATGAATAGTTAAACGTTCGTAGACCCGAAAAACCAGAAAGGATAATAAATAAAGCGGCAGTTCCTACAATTACACCAACTGAAGCTATAATGGTAATGATGTTAATTGCGTTATTCCCACTCTTAGCAAACAGGTATCTTTTAGCTATGTATAATGGGAAATTCAAGGAGAATTAAATTATTGTTTTTTACGTCTTGGCAATAAATCTGGATTTTTGATTGGATTTTCATCTTCACCACGTAAGGATTTATCTAGCTCTTCTATATAATCTAAAGAATCATCTCCAAAAAATGATAATTCTGGCATTCTTCTTAGTTGATTACGGGTTCTTTTGGCTAGTTCATGACGGATTAATGGCGCATTAGATTTGACCCCTTCAATAATTTCCTTTCTTTTCTCAGAAGGAAAAACACTCAAATAAACTTTTGCAACACCCAAATCTGGAGTCACATTAACTTTAGAAACCGAGATAATAACACCTTGCATTCCTTCTTGAGCTGCTTTCTGCAAAACATCTACCAAATCTTTTTGTAAAACACCAGCTATTTTTCGTTGTCTATTCGTTTCTTCCATGCTGCAAATCTACAATAAATCCCAAAACATTCCTTACTTTTGAGTCTCACAGAAACGTAAAATATTATTTCATTGGGTCTTCTTTAAAGATCAACTACATATTCTTTTTAAATAGATGGATAAAATAGAGCACATCGGAATCGCAGTAAAAGACTTAGAAACTTCTAATAAATTATTTGCTGGTCTTTTTGGAACACCTCATTATAAAGTTGAAGAAGTTGCTAGTGAAGGGGTAAAAACTTCTTTTTTTAAATCAGGTCCAAATAAAATAGAACTACTAGAAGCTACAAATCCTGATAGTCCGATTGCAAAATTTATTGATAAAAAAGGAGAAGGAATTCATCATATTGCATTTGCTGTAACAGATATTGTTGCAGAAATTGCAAGACTTAAAGGTGAAGGATTTATTGTTTTAAATGAAACGCCAAAAAAAGGAGCCGACAACAAACTTGTGGCTTTTTTACATCCAAAATCTACCAACGGAGTTTTAATAGAACTTTGTCAAGAAATTGACTAATTTTTAACAAAATAGTTGCCTCTTAATTTTTGTATCTTGCAAGCCTATTACTAATTGATTTCTATGTCATCTAAGTTTGATTCTTATCAAAAACGTCGACTGCGTTCTTCTTACTTCTCTGTAGTAATTAGTATTGCTTTGGTCTTATTTATGGTCGGAATTCTTGGGCTTGTGCTGCTCAAATCAACTCAAGTGGCAAATCACTTCAAAGAAGAAGTAGTAGTAACCTTATTTCTAAAAAATGACACTTCAAAAAAGCAAATAGAAAGCTTAAGAAGCTCCTTGCTAAAAGAAGATTTTACAAGAGAAATTGTTTTTATATCTAAAGAAGAAGCAGCTAAGTTTTACAGCAAAGATTTAGGAGAAGATTTTGTCAGTTACCTAGGAACAAATCCTTTAAAAAACAGCATCGATATTTATTTAAATCCAGCTTTTGTAAATCCAGAAAAGATGCTAGAAATCTCTGATAGATTTCAAAAAAATGCCTTTGTATTTGAGGTGACTTATGACAAACCGTTAGTTACTTTCTTAACCAAGAATATTCAAAAAATGAGTTTTTGGTTATTAATTATCAGTTCTTTTTTTGGGTTAATTGCCATGATTTTAATCAACAGTTCTATACGCCTTTCGGTTTATTCAAAACGATTTAATATTAAAACCATGCAAATGGTTGGAGCAACAAAAGGCTTTATAAGAAGACCTTTTATTTGGAGTAGTATACGGTTAGGCTTTTTTGGAGCGTTTATCTCTTTAATAGGGTTGGCTTTTGTGATTTATTATTTAGATCAAAAAATCCCAACATTACAATTACTAAAAGATTATACTACTTTAGCATATCTTGGAGGCGGAGTTCTAATTATTTCTTTTATGATAACTTGGTTGAGTACCTTTTTAGCTACTCAACGTTTTTTAAATTTACAAACAGACGAATTATATTATTAAACATATGAGTACAGAAAATAACACTTCAAAACCAGAGTTTCTTTTCGGAAAGAAAAACTACATCTTTATGTTTATCGGCTTAGCTTTTATTGCTTTAGGATTTATTCTAATGGCGGGCGGAGGAAGTGATGATCCTGCTGTTTTTAACGAAGCTATCTATAATTTTCAAAGGATCCGTTTAGCACCAACCTTAGTAATTATTGGTTTGGGAATTGAGATTTATGCAATTCTTTTAAATCCTAAAAAATAAGAATGAATTCAATTGAAGCTGTAATTCTTGGAATTATCCAAGGTCTTACCGAATTCTTACCTGTATCCTCTAGCGGACATTTAGAATTAGCAAAAGCCATCTTAGGAGACAACTCTATTCCAGAAGAAAGTTTAGCTTTTACTATTGTTTTACATTTTGCTACGGCATTAAGTACTATTGTTATTTTTAGAAAAGAAATCATAGAAATTTTTGCCGGATTATTAAAATTTCAATGGAATGAAGAAACTCAATTCTCACTAAAGATTATTGTTTCTATGATTCCAACTGTTTTTATTGGACTCTATTTTGAAGAAGAATTAACTACTTTGTTTGGAGGACAAGTGCTGCTTGTTGGATTTATGTTGTTTATAACCGCCTTGCTACTACTATTGGCTGATAAAGCAAAAGACACGACTAAAAATGTTACTTTTTTAAATGCAATCATTGTTGGAGTTTCACAAGCGATTGCAATTTTACCTGGAATTTCTAGATCTGGGGCAACAATTTCTACTTCTGTGTTATTAGGAATTGACAGAACAAAAGCAGCAAAATTCTCTTTTTTAATGGTCGTTCCATTAATTGTTGGAAAAGTAATTAAAGATATTTCTGGTGGAGAAATTAATTTTGCTTCAACAGAAATTACACCAATGATTGTTGGTTTTTTCGCTGCATTTATCGCAGGTTTAGTCGCTTGTAAATGGATGATTGCACTCGTAAAGAAAAGCAAACTTACTTACTTTGCAATTTACTGTGCAGTTGTGGGTCTTATTGCTATTATTTATTCTGTTTCTGCATCCTAATGAAAGTTGAAGAATACTTAAATGGTCAAGTTTTATTGATTGACAAACCTTTAGAATGGACTTCTTTTCAAGCTGTCAATAAAATCAGATGGCATATCAAACAAAAATTTGGACTCAAAAAAATTAAAGTGGGGCATGCTGGAACTTTAGATCCTCTAGCAACAGGCTTATTAATTATTTGCACAGGGAAAGAAACTAAAAACATTAATATATATCAAGGTCAGATTAAAGAATATACAGGAACGTTTACTTTAGGGGCAACCACTCCCAGTTATGATTTAGAAACCGAGGTTAACGAAACGTTTCCTATAAAACATATCACGGAAGATATTTTAACTGAAGCAACAAAGAATTTCTTGGGTGAAATTGATCAGAAGCCACCAATTTTTTCTGCCATCAAAAAAGATGGAAAACGCTTATATGAATTGGCTAGAAAAGGAGAAACTACAGAAATACAATCAAGAAAGGTAAGCATTGAAGAATTTGTACTTACCAATAAAATACTTCCAAAAATTGACTTTAAAGTTATCTGCAGTAAAGGAACTTATATTAGATCTTTAGCCTATGATTTTGGTTTATCCGTAAATTCTGGCGCTCATCTTTCAAAATTGAGAAGAACTAAAATTGGTGAATTTTCAGTTGACAATGCACTTTCTATTGATGAGTTCATCCAGAAATTAGAAATGGAATAGTTTTTGAAACCAATCTCAAAACCTATTTTATGAAGAAAATTTTACTTCTTGCTTTTACCTTATTTATTTTTCAATCTATTACATCTCAAGAAAAAAATGGAGTAGCTTTTATCAATGCAGATTTCAATCTAACTTTTAGAGTTAATGAAAACTTTGAATTTGGAAATGACAATGATGAAACATTCTTTGTCCCTTCAGAAGTCTTACTCAGATTTGGTTTTGGTTATGAGTTTAAAAAGAAAATAGCAGTTAGTTTTAATACTGGTTTTGACTATCATTTTGACTATTTTATTGGGACAATTCCAACTTATTTAGCCTTTCAATACAATATTTGGAGTAGAGATGATGATGCCTTTTTTGTCCGTTTTAATACAGGAAGATTATGGCGATTAGCTGACAGGTATTCTGATGGAGATTATAGAGCTTACGGAATTGGATGGAGAATTGAATCTGCAAGTAAATTTAGACCCGTTATTAAACTTATGTATCACCAAAAAAAGATTAAAAACTTTGAAGGTGGAAGCTTAGATAATATTTCTTTAGGAGTTGGTTTTTCTTTTTATTAATTATAAAAAACGATTATACCAACTATCTTCAATGGCAACTTCCCAGTAATTTTGAAAATCGTGTTTACTAGTAATTAAATTATCGAAGATGATTGTTTTTGCAGTTACAGCTTTGTTTTTTACTAACTTTTTAAAATCTTTTAGTTCTTTATACTGAACGTATTCTCCTTGCTTAAAACAAACATTCATTCTATCTAGCAGCTCAACTTCATAGGTTTCTTGAAGTTCTAAGATAAATCCAACTAAAACATCCATATCTTGATTGCTAACGGAAGAAGTTTCATCTTCAGCACCAATAATGATAAATCTATTATATAAAAACTGATAAGAGCATTTAAAATCTTGCGCCTCTTTTTTCCAACTTTCAACAAAAGCTTTAATTTTTGTATCTATTTCTTCAATTTCATTGGTATAAAATTTTCTACTAGAAGGATATATCCAAATTTTAGCTTCGTCAGATAATGATGTAAAGTCTGTAATCATGTTGCAAATATAGTGAAAGAAAAAACCCTTACAGTACAATGTAAGGGTTCTATATTTTTAAAATATAATAAAGATTTCTAAAGTAAAGTAAGCATGTCTTTTTGAGTATCGGCTCCTTTGTCTTTATTATACCAAACTTGCAGATCTTGCTTAAAATCAGCATCTAATTGTCCATGTTCTTCTTTATAATCTTGCACCATTTTTGTTGCAAAAGATGGTCTTGGTCCCCAAGAATTAATTACTTCATTATGTTTATTAAGCGCTATTAATTTGGGAATAGATTTTCCTCCGTTTGTTAAAAACTGATTCATCAACTCTTCATTTTCATCTCGCAAAACAATTTTTAAATCAATAAAGTCGCTTTGATTCGCAATTTTATTGATAATTGGCAAGGTTTGAGCAGCATCTCCACACCATCCTTCAGATAAGACCAACCATGTAACAGGTTCTTGAACACTTTTTGCTGTAGTGATTGTTTCTTCAGAAAGTTGAATGGTTTTGTCTAACCTCTTCATTCTTCTGTCATTTAACATACTATAATCTAAAAGTGCTTCTGATTGTTCTATTCCGGTTGATTTTCCTGAAGTCAAAAGATCACTTACTAAAGATCTATAAGCTTCATACGAGATCCCTTTTTTTAGGCTGTTTTCTATGATGTCTTTCATTAAATTTATACTTTATGAAAACCTTTAGACGAAAATTAAAGTCCCAACTTACAATATTCTAACTATTGATTTTTTGAGCTTGAAGATTTTTAATTATATCATTTGCCATTGAAGAAAGGTCAAATTTATGAGACCAGTTCCAATCTTTTCTGGCTTCAGAATCATCAATAGTTTGTGGCCAACTATCCGCAATTTGCTGTCTAAAATCTGGTCTGTAAGTGATTTTAAAATCTGGTAAAAATTGTTGAATTTGGGTAGCTAATTCTTTAGGTGTAAAATCAATGGCTGATAAGTTATAAGAGGTTCTTACTTTAATGTCTTTTGCATCTGCTTGCATGAGTTTAATCGTAGCATTAACAGCGTCTTCCATATACATCATTGGTAAACGAGTGTTCTCTCCTAAAAAACATTCATAAGTACCTTCTTCTATCGCTTTAAAAAAGATATCTACTGCGTAATCTGTAGTGCCACCACCTGGTTTACTTTTCCAAGTAATAATTCCTGGATAGCGTAAGCTTCTGACATCTACACCAAACTTTTCGTGATAATAGTTACACCAAAATTCTCCAGAAATCTTACTAATCCCGTAGACCGTAGAAGGTTCCATAATGGTTTTTTGCGGTGTATTAATTTTTGGAGTCGTTGGTCCGAATGCTGCAATCGAGCTTGGCCAATATACTTGATTAATATGTTTCTCTTTTGCAATGTCTAAGACGGCTAATAAAGAAGACATGTTTAAGTCCCAAGCTTTTTGAGGAAACTGTTCTCCAGTCGCAGAAAGCATGGCCGCTAAAAGATAAATTTGAGTGACCTTATATTTTTGTACAATTTCTAAAATTCCGTCTTTATCGGTTGCATCAATAATTTCAAAAGGACCTGAATTCATTAAAGCATCATTTCCATTTCTAATATCAGAGGCAATTACATGGTTGCTTCCATAAATATTGCGAAGCTTTTCTGTTAATTCTCCACCAATTTGACCGCTTGCTCCTAATATAAGGATGGTTTCACTCATGTTTAATTTATGTTTTTCTTAAAACCAAAGGTAAATAATTTAGCTTTTCATAAAAAACAAATAAATAAAAAACAATTGATTAAATTATCTGTAAAATACATTGAAAAATTCTCCTGTTTTATATTCTAATAATTGTGATGGATTTTATGTATTTTTAAGGACTTAAATTTTACTATGAGGTTCCTATTTTCTTTAGTGTTGATTTTGTTTTTATTCTCTTGTGATAAGTCTCAAACTGCGACTACAAAAACAATTGAAAAACCAGCATCTTCTGTAGCTAAGAAACATGATGAAATTATTACTATTGATCAAAAGTTTGAATCAAAAATAGAAGCTTGGGCTGAATATGAAAATTTTACAACTTTTATTAAGAGGTATATTACAATTTCTGCTGAAGATGCAATCAATAATTCTAGAGAATTAAATCTTTTAACAAAAAGCTTAAATGATAGTATCAAACCTAAATTTTTAGAAACTCCTGCTTTTAATGCTAGGCTTAATTTACTACTCAATGAAACATTACGTTTGTACGACATGTCTTCTATTCCGTCTATAAAAACCTCAGAGGTTGATAATCAAGTCACAAAGGTTTTAGAAGCTTTTTCTTCTGTGAATTCTAAAATAAATACGATTATACAACAAATAGAATTGGATGCTGCAGTAGATGATGTCGATTTTAACAAAGAGAGATATGATACTACAGAGATTGTTGAAAAGCCCAAAGAACCTCAGCAAAATATCCAAAAAAAGCTTTTTAAAAGAACTCAAAAAAAGAAGGGGCAGCTAGATAATGTAACCAAAAAGAAAAAATCTATTTCAGAAAAGACCTTAAAAAAGCAAAAAGTTGTCAAAAAGAAAGATAACTAAGACACAAGCTCGTTTACTGTTTTAAAAATTAAATCGTTTTCAAATCCTTTTCGCATTAAGAAATCTACTAGCTTTTTCTTACGTTTATAAATATTGGTTTCAGAAATTGTATTATTTCTATTCTCTGTAATCCTGTAAATTGTTTTTATATATTCCTTCTCATCAATTTCTTTAAGAGCCGTTTTAATATTGTAAGAAGAAATGTTTCGGAACTTTAATTCTTGAACAATACGTTGTTTGCCCCAGCTTTTAATTCTAAACTTTCCTCTTGCAAAACTTTGTGAGAATCGTTCTTCATTTAAAAAGTTATGCTGCATCAAATGCAATAAAATCTTTTCTCTGGCTTCAGGGATTAATTGATACTCCTTCATCTTTTTTTCTACTTCTTGATGACATCTATCCTGATAAACGCAATAGTATTCTAATTTCTTTTGAATTTCATCAACCGTAAAAACTTTTCTTTGCTGCATACTGCTAAAATAGAAAAAGGGTTGAAAAAGCATGTTACCTTTCAACCCTTTTTAAATTAATAAATATGTTTTTATGCAAATTTTACTCGTAACCACATTTTAAATCGAGTAATTAAGTAAAATAATATTGGAACTACTATTAGCGTTAAAAATGTTGCTACAAAAAGACCATAAATAACTGTCCAAGCTAAAGGACCCCAGAAAACAACGTTATCACCTCCAAAATAAATATGAGGATTGTATTCTGTAAATAAAGTATATAAGTTAATATTTAAACCAATTGCTAAAGGAATTAACCCTAAAATTGTAGTTATTGCTGTTAATAAAACCGGTCTTAAACGTGCTCTACCTGCTCTAACAATAGTTTCGAATAAATCGTTTTTTTCTAAATAATCATCTTCATCTAAACCTAATTCATGTTTTTTTCTATCGATTAATAATTGCGCATAATCTAATAATACAACTCCGTTATTTACAACAATACCTGCAAGTGATATTATCCCCATCATTGTCATCATAATTACAAAGGCGCTACCAGAAATTACAATTCCACCAAAAACACCAATAAAGCTTAAGAAAATGGCTAACATTATAATACCAGGTTTTGTAATAGAGTTAAATTGGAAAATTAAAATGAAGAAAATTAAAGCCAAACCAGTAAAGAAAGCACCTACTAAAAATGCCATTTGTTTGTTTTGTTCTTCTATCTGACCAGTATAATCTATTTTAACGCCTTTAGGTAAATCTTTAAAGTTTTTCATTTCTGCTTGTATTTTGTTTACAACAGCAGCAGCATCAGTTTCTCCAGGAGCTAAAGCAGAATATACAGTTACAACTCTTTTAATGTCTTTATGCTTAATAGCACTAAAACTAGAATTATTACTTTGCGTAGCAATAGTAGAAACAGGAATTTCTTTTATTTGACCAGATGCCATATCTCTAAAAATGATATTCTGATTAAAAAGCGCACTTTTATTATATCTGTTTTCTTTATTAAAACGAACATAAATATCGTAATCTTCTCCATTTTCTTTGTAAACACCTGCTTTACTACCAAAGATAGATGATCTTAATTGCTGACCAACTTGCCCAGAAGAAACCCCTAATTCACCTGCTTTTTTACGATCAACTAAAACCTCCATACCAGGTTTGTCTTTGTTAACATCAATCTTTAATTCGTCTATACCAGCTATGCTTTTAGTATTGATAAAATCTCTCATTCTCTGAGCAGTTTGAATTAACTCAGCATAATCATCACCCTCAATTTCTATGTTAATTGGAGGGCCTACAGGAGGTCCGTTTACATCTTTTTCAACAGAAATTAAAACTCCTGGATAAATACCAACCAAGCCTTTTTGCACTTTTTGACGCATTAACTCACTGTCTAAACCTCTTCTATATTTATACTCTCTCATAGAAGCAGTGATTTTACCTTTATGAGGCATTTCTGCTGCAGAACCACCATCAGTTTGTGGGTTTCCTGCTCCTTCACCAACTTGAGAGATTAAACTTTCTACCATAAAGTTGTGATCTCCATCCATATATTCATCACTATATAGAATGTCTTCTACTTTCTTTTCAATCAGTTTCGTGATTTCATTTGTTTTTTGAATATCTGTACCTTCTGGATATTCGATATAAACAATAATTTGGTTGGGTTTGTTATTAGGAAAAAACTCTACTTTGGTTCTCTGTGTACTTAACGACCAACCAAATGCTATGAAAGAAGCAATTAGTAAAATAAAGGTTAAGGCTACTAAAAAGTATGGTTTTTTACCAGACAAAGAGTTTCTTAATCTTCTTTCGTACCAACCTTCTAAAATTGGCAATATTTTATTTTGAAAGCTGTTAGACCATCCTCTTAAAACCAATCTATACACCCAAAGCATTATTGCTGTAAAAATCATTAACGCACCAAGAGCACTATATGCACCACCAAATAATAAAATTATTATTCCAAAAGCAGTCATAATTCCTGTTAAAATAGCAATTTTTTGAATTGGCATATCTACATCTTCTACACTCATAAATTGAGAAACCAAGACAGAATTAAAGAAAATAGCTACTAATAAAGATGATCCTAAAACTGTAGATAAAGTTATTGGTAATAATACCATAAAATCTCCCATAATTCCTGGCCAAAGACCTAATGGAATAAAAGCGGCAACTGTTGTTGCTGTAGAAATGATAATAGGGAAAGCAATTTCTCCAATCCCTTTTTTAGCAGCTTCTACACGACTCATACCTTCTTCATCAATCAAACGATATACATTTTCAACCACCACAATACCATTGTCTACGAGCATTCCTAGTCCCATTACAAGACCAAAAAGAATCATTTCGTTAAGTGTATATCCAAGGGCATTAAGAATCATTAATGACATGAACATAGACATTGGAATGGCAAATCCAACAAATATGGCGTTTTTAAAGCCTAAGAAGAACATTAATACTGTTACAACTAAGATGACTCCAAAAATGATATTGTTAACTAAGTCGTCAACTTGACTTATTGTTTTTGGTGATTGGTCATTTGCTATAGTAACATTTAAATCTTTTGGGAATACATTATTGATAGCATCGTCTACAATAACTTGTACTTTTTCTGCAGCTTCAACCATGTTTCTACCAGCACGCTTTTTAACATCTAACATTACAACAGGTTCTCCTCTTTCTCTTGCAAAGGTTGTTCTGTCTTTGTCTTTAAAAGATACAGTTGCAACGTCTTTTAAATAAATAGGATTATTAAATTCTGACTTTATTACAAAATTTTCTAACGCAGCTGGCTCATCAATTTCACCAATAATTCTAACAGTTCTTCTTTGTTCGCTTGTAATAAAATTACCTGCAGACATGGTTACGTTTCCATTGCTAATGGCAGAAGTAATGTCGTTAAAACTAACTTTAGCAGCCATCATTTTATAAATATCTACTGCAACTTCTACTTCTTTTTCTTGAGCTCCACGAATATCTGCTTGTTTAATTTCAGATAAGTTTTCAATTTCATCTTGAAGATATTCAGCAAAATCTTTTAAGCGTTGCACAGGATAGTCACCAGAAATATTAATGTTTAATATTGGCATTTCTTCAGACATACTTAAATCGAACACATTTGGTTCTATTTTAGCCCCATTAAAAGTTGGCCAATCTTCACTAGAAGTTTCTGTAGAGATTTCGTCTTTAACTTTTTGTTTTGCAAGTTCTACAGAAATCTTTTCATCGAACTCAACAATAACAATAGAGTAATCTTCTTGCGATGTTGAGGTAACTTCTACAACGTTACTTACTGTTTTTACTTGATCTTCTATAGGATCTGTAATCAGTTTTTCTATATCTTCTGCTGTATTACCAGGATAAGCAGTGCTTATGTATATTTTAGTTTCTTTTACCTCTGGAAAAAATTCTCTTGCCATGGTTAAATACGCAGAAATACCATAGAAGAATAATACAGCCATTATTACATAAATGGTTGTTTTATTATGAATTGCCCAAGATGATAATTTAAACTCTTTATCTACTTGTTTTTTTTGTTCTGTCATCATTAATTATTTTATATTGATAACTTTTACAGTTTGCCCATTATTTACACTACGTGCACCTTCATCAATAATTTCTGTACCTACAGAAAGGTTTTCTAAAACTTCGATGTAATTTCCTTGTGTTTTTCCAGTTTTAATAATTACACGTTCTGCAACAGCTTCGTTATCTGCATTTTTACCTTTAATAGCATAAACAAATTGCTCTCCATTAGCATTTTCTGAGATAATACTTTGTGGAATTAAAATGGCTTTGTCTTGCGAGTAATCATTAATTTGAAGCTTAGCAGTTAAGTTTGGTTTTACATTTCCGCTTTTATTTGCAACAGGTACTTCTATTCTAAAAGATCTGTTATTTGGGTTGATAAAACTACCTACTTGTTTTACAGAACTTTCTATAGTTTCTCCTAAAACAGGAAAAGAAACTTTTACTTCTTTATTTTTAGTGATGCTAGCAATGTATCTTTCTGGTACTTCTGCTTCTACATACATGTTGTTAAGATTTACGATTCTAAAAATTTCTGAACCTGGTCCACCTACTAAAACTGTACCTGGTTCTTTTATTACATCATCTATAACACCAGAAAAAGGAGCTCTTACAGAGGCTTTAGACAATTGACTTTTAAGTTGTTTTAATGTATTCTCTTGAGCCTCGTAATTTGTCTTTGCTTGTAAAAACTGAATTTCTGAACCAATTTCTTGATCCCATAAACGTTTTTGACGCTCAAAAGTAGTTTTTGCTAAGGCTGTTGTTGCTTCTAATTGTGCAACTTGACTGCTTAAACCACCATCATCTATAGTCGCTAATAATTGCCCTTTAACAACTCTTTGGCCTTCTTTAACCAAAATACTTTTTAAGATACCTGGCATTTCTGGGTATATTAAAATGTTTTGCTTTGTTTTTACATTACCTTGTAGTTCTAAATAGTGATTAAAAACTTCAGCTTTAGCTGTAATTGTAGTAATTAAAGGTAATTTTTTAACGGTATCTTTTTTAGAAATGGCTGCATTTATAGCTTCTAAATCTTTATTTATAGCTTCTAAATTTGCAGATATTTCTTTCTTTTTAGCGGTTAATTCTTTTAATGAACCTGAAGCCACTAAATCTGCTACAGAGGTTGTTTTCTTTTCTCCACATGAAATTAAAACAATGGTAATAACTAGTAATGAATATATTTTTCTCATTGTGTTGTTGATTATTTGATTGGTAAGTTTAATGCGTTTTCTAATGTTGCTTTTGTGGCAATGATGTTTAACATTGCTTGTACATAGTTGTTTTGCTGAGTGTATAATTGGTTTTGAGCTTGAGTTAAATCGAAACTAGATGAAATTCCTTCTGTGAATTTGATTCGTTGTTTCTTTTCAATACGTTCTGCTAAATCTAAATTTTTGACTGCTGTTTGATAATCTTCAATACTCAGTTGATAATCGCTTTTGGCTGTTTTTACTTGTAAATTTAATTTTTGTTGAGTTTGTTGCAGTCTAATATCTGCTATTTCTAAGTCTATTTTTGCTCTTTGTGTTTTTGCACTTCTTTTTAAGCTACTAAAAATCGGTAATTTTAAGCTCACTCCTAATAAAGAATAATTAAATCCTTGTTCTCCAGAAAAATCTAGGAGAGAATTTGAGTTTGAGAATACTTGTGTTCCATAATTAACAAAAGCATTTAATGTTGGAAGAGACTTACTTTTCTCTAATTGCATTAATAATCTTTTAGATTCTCTGTCGTTTTCTGCAATTTTGTAATCTATATGATTATTAAAATTGAAAGTTTCACTGATCAATTGAAATGAAATATTTGATTTTGTCAAAGAATCTAGTGTATCTGTTAGTGTTAAGTTGGTATCAATATCATTTCCTAAGGTTATGTTTAACATTTGATATGCAATTTTCTTTAATCTCCTTACGCTGCTAAGCTGACTTTTTATATTACCGAGAGTAATTTCTAATTGTTCAACATTTTCTTCTTCTGTTAAACCATTTTCAAAAGTTTTTTGAGTGTCGTTAAGGTTTTTTTCTAAGATCTTCTTGTTGTTTTCTAAAATCTCAATACTTTTTTCGGAAACTAATACATTACCATATGCATTTATAACTGCTTCTCTGGTTAACAACTCTGTTTTCTCTTTAGATTGTTCAGATATTTTTAAAAATGTTTTTGCAGATTGTAAGCCTACCAAATAAGAGCCATCAAAAAGTAGTTGTTTTAAAGTAACCGCAGCATTTACATTTTGTTTAGTTCCAAAAATAACTTCGGCAAATTCGCCTGCATTTCCACCAAAAAATTCAGCTGGAACAAGTGAAACCTGTTGTTTTAAGAAATGCTGATAATCAACAGATCCATCAATTTGCGGTAATCCAATGGTCGTTGTTTCCCATTTTTGCTTTTTTGCCGAGGTAATATTTTTCTCAGCTACTTTGTTATCATAACTATTCTTAATTCCAAAGTCTATGGCCTCCTTTAAAGATAGGGACATCGAAGATTCTTGTGCTTCTAGAGACACTGTAAGAAAAATGGTGGTGATAATTATTAAATACTTTTTCATTGATTAATTGTATAATTGGTTTTCTAATTCTTGTATTCCTTTTGCCGTACAAATACCTCTAATATGATACTCTAAGTATTCATTCATCAACTTTTTCATAGAATATTGATCAAAAGGAAACATATCTACGTCTCTAATACCGTTTAACCCATGAAAATAAATTCTAGAAATAAATTCAAAATCAAGATTATCTCTGTAATAACCATTTAGCACACCAGATTTTAAATTTTCTTTAATTGATTCTTGCATTACCTTAAATTGTTGTTCTTTCAACCACTTAAAAATTTTAGGATAATATTTTTGCAATTGATATTGTGGTGAGGATTTTTTATCTTTAAGGTTTTTCATGACAAACCGCTTAATTTCAAAAAGTTCTCTAATTGGATTTTTTTGTTGATCATGAATTAAATCAATTCCACAGCAAATTTTACTAAATAAATGTTTGGTAACGGTATCTACCAAATTTGTTTTATTACTAAAATGCGCATAAATAGTCTTCTTAGAAACCCCACAATTGTTTGCTATATCATCCATAGTTACACTTTTAAACCCAAGGTTCAAGAACATTTCAGTAGCATTTTGTAATATTTTATCTTTCATAAACGAGTGCAAAAATACAGTAGAAACTTTAAACACCAAAATAGTTTCCAAAGTTTTAATGATTTTTTAACATTCTTAACATAAACCCAATAAGAGAAGTCTTATTTTTGTATAAACTTTACAATCCTTGGATTTAACATCGTATCAAAAAGAATTTCTAAATTATTTAGAAAACAAAGAGTGGATTAAAGAACCTAAGAATCTTTATGAGCCCATAGAATATATTCTTCAACTTTCAGGAAAAAGAATTAGACCAATATTAACCTTAATGTCAGCTGATATTTTATCTGGCGAATATAAAAAAGCGTTACCCGCAGCTTTAGCTGTAGAAGTGTTCCATAATTTTACTTTAGTACATGACGATATTATGGATGATGCTCCTTTAAGAAGAGGACAACAAACAGTTCATGAAAAATGGAACTTAAATACTGGTGTTCTTTCTGGGGATGCAATGTTAATTTTGGCATATCAATATTTTGAAAATTATGATCCAAAAACTTTTCAAGAGTTAGCAAAACTATTTAGTAAAACTGCCTTAGAAGTTTGTGACGGCCAACAATTAGATATTGATTTTGAAACAAGAAATGATGTAACCATCGAGGAATACATCAACATGATTCGTCTTAAAACTTCCGTATTAGTAGCGGCGGCATTAAAAATGGGAGCCATTGTTGCAAAAGCTCCTGAAAAAGATGCCAACCTATTATATGAATACGGTTTAAATCTTGGATTGGCCTTTCAATTACAAGATGATTATTTAGATACTTTCGGAGATCCAGAAACTTTTGGAAAACAAGTTGGAGGTGATATTATTGAAAATAAGAAAACCTATTTATTTTTAAAAGCTATGGAGTTAGCTGATGATGATGACAAACAAAAACTCCAGTTTTTTTACAAACAAAAATTAGAAGAAAACTCCATCAAAATAGACGAAGTAACTAGAATATTTGAGCGTTGTGATATTCCTGGGTTAATACAAAAACTAATTCAAGATTATACTAATTTATCATTTGATTCACTAAATCAGATGAATATCAGTTCAGAAAATAAAGAAAAACTAATTCAGTTTGGAACTTTTTTAATGGCTAGGAGTAAATAAAGTTTTTTAAACTTTTTGATGTTTAAAATTCTAAAAAAGTATTACATTTGCCAACTATAAGTTAGGACCCATAGCTCAGCTGGTTAGAGCACCTGACTCATAATCAGGGGGTCGAAGGTTCGAGCCCTTCTGGGTCCACTTTTTTTTATTTGTATTTGTAGATAAAAACTTATATTTACTAAAAATAAAATTAAAATTTTAATCTGGGGGGATATAAAATGAAGAAAAAGTATCTATTTACAATATTAATAGCGGTTTTCTATTCTATAATAGCTAATTGTCAGGGGTTTCCTCCGCCTCCGCCACCGCCACCTCCGCCAGGACTTCCTATTGATGGTGGTCTTATCTTTTTGTTTATTGCCAGTTTAGTTTATGGTATTAAGAAAATTAGAGATTAATTTCTTAATTCCTGAAGTCTAGCCACATACTTACCAATCACATCAAACTCAAGGTTTACTGTGTCTCCTTTTTTAAGGTTTTTAAAAATTGTATTTGATAATGTATAAGGAATAATTGCTACACTAAAAGTGTTTTTTGTAGAGTTTACAACGGTTAAACTTACTCCATTTATAGTTACTGAACCTTTTTCAATGGTAATATTAGAAAAGTTTGGGTCATAAGAAAAAGTAAAATATGTACTTCCTTCTGCATCTTTAATTTCTGTGCAAACTCCAGTTTGATCAACATGACCTTGCACGATATGTCCATCTAATCGATCCCCTAACTTCATCGCGCGCTCTATGTTTACCTCTGTATCAACTTCTAAAAAACCTAAATTAGTTTTGTCTAAAGTTTCTTTGATGGCAGTCACTTTGTAGTTATTTTCAAAAATATCAACAACGGTCAGACAAACTCCATTATGAGCAACACTTTGATCAACCTTTAATTCATCTGTAATATCAGTTTGAATTGTAAAATGAACATTTTCTTGTTCTTTTTCTATCTTTTTAACGATCCCTAAAGTCTCTATGATTCCGGTAAACATGTATATTAATTTAGTTACTTTTGCTAGGTACAAAAATAAGACATATTAACTTTGTGATATGAATAAAACAGATAAAATAGTAGTTGGAATTTCGTTAGGAGATTTAAATGGTGTTGGAATTGAAGTTGTTTTAAAAACATTTGATGATAAAAGGATGTTAGAATTCTGTACCCCAATATTATTTGGGTCTTCAAAAGCTATTTCTGCACACAAGAAAGTTTTAGGTATTGAAACTAATATTCATGGTATTCATTCAATTGATCAAATTATCCATGGGAAAATTAATTTGTTAAATATCTGGAAAGAAGAAGCTAATATTGAAATAGGTAATGCAACCAAAACTGGTGGAGAATACGCTTTCAAATCTTTAAACGATGCTACTAAAGCGTTAAAAGAAGGTAAAATTGATATTTTAGTTACAGCTCCTATAAATAAAGAAACTATTCAATCTGATGAATTTGCTTTCTCAGGTCATACAGAATTTTTAGAAAGCAATTTAGAAGGAGAAAGCCTGATGATTTTAATGAATGATTTTTTAAGAATAGGATTGATAACTGGTCATATTCCTATATCAAAAATAGCAGAAACAATTACTCCAGAATTGATTGAGAAAAAAGTAAACATTCTTAATCAATCTTTAAAGCAAGACTTTAATATTAACAAACCTAAAATAGCCGTTTTAGGTTTAAATCCGCATTCTGGTGACAATGGTGTTATTGGACATGAAGATGATGAGTTGATAAAGCCAACTCTAAAATCAATATATGAAAGCGGCATATTAGTTTTTGGCCCCTATGCTGCGGATGGGTTTTTCGGTTCTGAAACCTATAAGCAATTTGATGGTGTATTGGCAATGTATCACGATCAAGGTTTAGCACCGTTTAAAGCATTAACGTTTGGCAATGGTGTAAACTTTACGGCGGGACTAAATAAAGTAAGAACATCTCCAGATCATGGTACTGCTTTTGACATTGCTGGAAAAGGAAAAGCAAACTCAGATTCATTTAAAGAAGCTGTTTTTGCAGGAATAAAAATATTTAAAAACAGAAATGAGTATAAACAACTCACACAAAATGTTTTAAAAGCAAAATCTTAGTGCAAAAATGATTTAAAAAATAATAAATTATTCAAACATTTTATTATCTTTGCACGCTCAAATTCATTCACTTGTAATGGTAAACTTGAAACAATTTAATATTCCTTTTATAGGTTTAAAGCAAGGGAAACATTTATTTGAATATGAAATTGACAACACGTTCTTTGAAGCTTTTGGTTTTAATGAGTTTAATAACAGTAGTTTAAAGATTGAATTAGATTTTGATAAAAAATCATCTTTATTCGAACTAGACTTTAAACTTAGTGGAAATATCAATATTGATTGTGATATTTCATTAGAACCCTATGAACAAGAAATTAAAGGGAATTTGCCTTTAATTGTAAAGTTTGGACCAGAATATAACGATGATAATGATGAAATTCTTATAATACCTCATGAACATTATGAGATTAATGTAAGTCAAATCATTTATGAACTCATTATTTTATCTGTACCAAGTAAAAAAGTTCATCCAAAAGTACTTGATGGTACAATGGATTCTGAAGCTTTAAATAAATTACGAGAATTAGAAATAAAAGAAAATAATTCTTCTATTAAAGAAGACAATATAGATCCCAGATGGGATAAGTTAAAAAATTTAATAACAGAAAAAAAGACATAAAATGGCACATCCTAAAAGAAAAATATCTAAAACAAGAAGAGATAAAAGGAGAACACATTATAAAGCTTCTGCTCAACAAATAGCAACAGATCCAACAACAGGAGAATCTCACTTATACCACAGAGCTCACTGGCATGAAGGAAAACTATATTACAGAGGTCAAATAGTATTAGAATCTGCAACAGCGGAAGCATAATTTATTTGCAAAAAAACATAAAAAAGCCCTCTTTTTGAGGGCTTTTTTATGTTTTTGATGTAAAAACGGTTTTTTCAGTATGTTTTATTAAAAAAAACTAAAATAATTTTTAGTACTTTAGTCCCCCAATTATAAGAGAGGATTAAACAACTAAAATCTTTGTTCTAATTAAGTTTATATGTCAAAAATAACTGCAGCTATTACAGCAGTTGGGAAGTATCTTCCTGATTATATTTTAACCAATAAAGAGTTAGAAACTCTTGTTGATACCAACGATGATTGGATTACTTCAAGAACTGGAATTAAAGAAAGAAGAATTCTAAAAGAGCCGAATCAAGGGACTTCATTTATGGCTGTAAGAGCAGCTAAAGATTTATTAAAAAAATCTGGAACAGATCCAAAAGATATAGACATGGTTATCGTTGCAACTGCAACACCAGATATGCCTGTAGCTTCAACGGCTGTATTTACGGCATCTGAAATTGGAGCAACCAATGCTTTTGCTTATGACCTTCAAGCAGCATGTTCAAGTTTTTTGTATGGAATGTCTACTGCTGCTTCGTATATAGAAGCAGGTCGATATAAAAAAGTATTACTTATTGGAGCAGATAAAATGTCATCTATCATTGATTATTCAGATAGAGCAACCTGTATTATTTTTGGAGATGGTGCAGGAGCTGTACTTTTTGAACCTACAGAAGACAGTCTAGGATTACAAGACGAATATTTAAGAAGTGATGGTATTGGAAGAGAGTTTTTAAAAATAGAAGCTGGAGGTTCCATACTTCCTCCTTCCGAAGATACCGTAAAAAACAATCAGCATTTTGTTCATCAAGAAGGTAAGACAGTTTTTAAATTTGCCGTTTCAAATATGGCAGATGTAGCAGAAAAAATGTTGACTAGAAATAACCTAACTAATGACGATGTTAACTGGTTAGTAGCACATCAAGCAAATAAAAGAATTATTGAGGCAACGGCTAAAAGAATAAGTTTAGACCCTGCAAAAGTAATGATGAATATTCATAAATATGGTAATACTACCTCTGCTACTTTACCTTTATTATTAGCAGACTATGAAGATCAATTAAAAAAAGGTGATAATTTAATATTTGCAGCATTTGGAGGTGGTTTCACATGGGGAGCTATCTATCTAAAATGGGCATACAATTCATAATATAAAACAACTAAAAACTAAGTATAATGGATATTAAAGAAATTCAAAATCTTATTAAATTTGTAGCTAAATCAGGTGCAAGTGAGGTGAAATTAGAAATGGAAGATATAAAAATCACCATTAAAACAGGTTCGGAAACAACCGAAGTTACTTACACACAAGCTGCGCCAGTTCAAGCAATTCCTCAAATTAGTCAAGCTGCACCAGTTGCAGTAAATAATGAAGCTCCTGCAGCACCAGCAGCAGCAAATGCTGAAGATAATTCTAAATATGTAACAATTAAATCACCGATTATTGGAACATTATACAGAAAACCATCTCCAGATAAGCCTTTATTTGTAGAAGTAGGAAGTGAAATTAAAGTAGGTGATACTGTTTGTATTATCGAAGCTATGAAACTTTTTAATGAAATAGAATCTGAAGTTTCTGGAACAATTGTAAAAGTTCTTATTGATGATTCTTCTCCTGTAGAATTTGATCAACCTTTATTTTTAGTAGACCCGTCTTAATTTTAAAAAAGATTTAAATTAAATCCTTTTTAAAATTAAAAATAAAACTATACAATTATGTTTAAAAAAATATTGATTGCCAATAGAGGAGAAATAGCTCTAAGAGTAATTAGAACATGTAAAGAGATGGGCATAAAAACTGTTGCAGTTTATTCTACAGCAGATGCAGAAAGCCTGCATGTGAAATTTGCAGATGAAGCTGTTTGTATTGGCCCTCCTCCAAGTACTGATTCTTACTTAAAAATGTCAAATATTATTGCAGCAGCAGAAATTACTAATGCAGACGCAATTCATCCAGGATATGGTTTTTTGTCTGAAAATGCTAAATTTTCAAAACTATGTGAAGAACATGATATCAAATTCATTGGTGCTACCGGAGAAATGATCGATAAAATGGGAGATAAAGCATCTGCGAAAGCTACTATGATAGCTGCAGGAGTGCCGTGTATTCCAGGATCTGAAGGTATTCTAGAAGATTTTGAAGAGTGTGAAAAACTTGCTAAAGAAGCCGGGTATCCTGTAATGTTAAAAGCTACTGCAGGTGGTGGTGGAAAAGGAATGCGTGCTGTTTGGAAAGCTGAAGATTTAAGAGATGCATGGGATTCTGCTAGACAAGAAGCAAAAGCTTCTTTTGGTAATGATGCTATGTATTTAGAAAAACTAATAGAAGAGCCACGTCATATTGAAATTCAAATTGTTGGAGATTCTTTTGGCAAAGCTTGTCACTTATCAGAAAGAGATTGTTCGGTACAAAGACGTCATCAAAAATTAACGGAAGAGACGCCTTCTCCATTTATGACCGATGAATTGAGAGAAAAAATGGGTAATGCAGCTGTAAAAGCTTCTGAGTATATTAAATACGAAGGGGCAGGTACTGTTGAGTTCTTAGTAGATAAACACAGAAATTTCTACTTTATGGAAATGAATACTCGTATTCAGGTAGAGCACCCAATTACTGAAGAAGTTGTAAACTATGATTTGATTAGAGAACAAATTTTAGTAGCTGCCGGTGTTCCAATTTCTGGAAAAAACTACTATCCTCAAATGCATTCTATTGAATGTAGAATTAATGCAGAAGATCCCTATAACAACTTTAGACCTTCTCCAGGAAAAATAACAACTTTTCATGCTCCAGGAGGTCATGGAATTAGATTAGATACTCATGTGTATTCTGGTTATATGATCCCTCCAAATTATGACTCTATGATTGCCAAATTGATTGTTACAGCTCAAACAAGAGAAGAAGCTATCAATAAAATGAAGCGAGCATTAGACGAGTTTATCATCGAAGGTGTTAAAACTACCATTCCTTTCCACAGACAATTGATGGATCATCCTGACTATGTTGCTGGAAACTATACTACTAAATTCATGGAAGGTTTCGAAATGGAAGCTTAAAAAGAAGTTTTACTTATATTAAATAATTAAAAGAAAGGATATTGTTTATATCCTTTCTTTTTTTATATTTGACACTTACAATAAACAACTAACAAACTATATATTTATGTCTGGGGGGATCAAAATAGATGGTATTGACAAAATCATTATCAAAAGGCTAGTAGAAGATGCTAGAACACCGGTTTTAGGAATTGCAAGGGAGGTAGGGATTTCAGGAGCTGCCATTCATCAACGTTTAAGAAAATTAGAAGATTCTGACTTAATGTTAGGCTCAAGATTAATTTTAAATCCTAAAGCTTTAGGGTATACAACTATGGCTTTTATTGGTATTCACCTAGAGTCTGCAGGCATGTATTCTTCTGCAATAAAAAAATTAAAGGAAATTCCGGAAGTTGTAGAAAGTCATTACACCACAGGAAACTGGGCTATCTTCATTAAAATTCTATGTAAAAACAATGAAGACTTAATGTATTTATTGAATAACGATGTCCAAAGGATCAAAGGGGTTTCTAGAACAGAAACTTTTATCTCACTAGATCAACAAATTAACAGACAAATTAAGATATAAAAAAAGCCTTAGCGATTTGCTAAGGCTTTTTTAGTACTGAAGGCGGGACTTGAACCCGCACGGCCATTACTGACCATTGGATTTTAAGTCCAACGTGTCTACCAATTCCACCACTTCAGCGTTGGTATATTTATAAAGAATAGAGCGAAAGACGGGATTTGAACCCGCGACCCTCACCTTGGCAAGGTGATGCTCTACCCCTGAGCTACTTTCGCGTAGTCGTATTTTAAAGAACTAGCATTGCTATGAATGCGGATGCAAATTTAAAACAAAAAAGCAAACTACAAAGACTTTTGAAAATTATTTTCTTTTTATTTTAATTGAATAATTTGGAAAAGCTATGGGATTTCAATTATTATGAAATATCTTTGCAGACGATTAAATTTCTAATGAGTTCAACTACAGTTATCGACGATAAATTCTCATTCAAAAGTACCCTTTCGGACTTTAAACAACTTGCAAAAGTAGGATTGTCTTTAAGTGTTGTTTTTTCTTCTATTGCTGGTTATTTACTAGCCGTTAACATTATTAATTATCAAGTACTTTTTTTACTGGGATTAGGAGGGTTTTTAATGGTTGCAGCTTCGAATGCTTTTAATCAAGTGATTGAAAAAGATACGGATGCTTTGATGAAAAGAACCATGAACAGACCGCTTCCTACCGGAAGAATGTCTAAATCAACAGCGCTAACCTTTGCAATTATAGCTACCATCATAGGAATTGGAATTTTATATAGCATCAATCCTAAAAGTGCCTTATTTGGAGCTATTTCCATATTTTTATACACCTGTGCCTATACTCCTTTAAAATCTGTTTCACCTTTAGCTGTTTTTGTTGGTGCTTTACCCGGAGCTATTCCTTTTATGTTAGGTTGGGTTGCAGCTACTAATCAATTTGGAATTGAAGCTGGTTTTTTATTTATGATTCAGTTTTTCTGGCAGTTTCCTCATTTTTGGGCTATTGGATGGTTACAGTTTGAAGAATATAAAAAAGCAGGATTTATAATGCTACCCATGAATAAGAAAGATCAATCTGCCACAAAACAGATTCTCTTTTACACAGCAATCATGATTTTAGTATCCGTTGCGCCAGTCTTAAAAATGACTGGAGCCTTTTACATACATCCTATTACAGCAATAATAGTTGCTTTATTGGGAGCATCAATGCTGTATTATGGAGTTTTACTTCATAAAAAACAAACAAATATTGAAGCTAGAAAATTAATGCTATCTAGCGTTCTGTATATAACGGCTATACAGGTTATATATGTAATCGATAAATTTTTACACTAACATGAATATTAGTAAACAAGAATTACAAGAAGAATTGAAAGTTGGTAGGAAAAAGTCTGCAAAACCTATGTTATGGGTCTCCATGATTAGTATGGTGATGTTTTTTGCCGGTCTTACAAGTGCCTATGTGATTAGTATGAGAAGAGATGATTGGGTAACTTTTGATCTACCAGATGCTTTTTACACAAGTACTTTCCTTATCATCTTAAGTAGTATTACCATTTTTATATCTCAAAGACTTATTAAAAAAGAAAAAAGAGAGCTCTCTATTGCATTTTTAGTGACCACATTAGTTTTAGGAATTGCATTTGTATGGTTTCAATGGATAGGTTTTAACGAATTAAAAGATGCTGGATTATATTTTACAGGAAAAGAAAGTACCGTTTCAACATCCTTTATTATTGGAATAACATTAATGCATGTGATACACATCGCTGCTGGGATTATTGTGCTACTTGTCGTAATTTATAATCATTTTAAATATCGCTACAAAGCGGATGATTTACTAGGCTTTGAACTAGGCGCTATCTTCTGGCATTTTGTAGATGTTTTATGGATTTATTTATTTTTCTTTTTCTATTTTATTAGATGATGAAAATTGATTAATTTTGGCCAACTATTAAAGAATTTTATATAAGAAATTTATGGAAGCAAACATTGCTGTACCTAATGATAAGAAACCTACTTGGGGAGGTGGAGGTGTAAGACCTTTTGGAGCCAGTTATGGTAAAATGATGATGTGGTTTTTTATTGTATCAGATGCCTTAACATTTTCTGCTTTTTTAGCAGCTTATGGTTTAACTCGTTTTAAATTTATTGATTCATGGCCAATTGCTGATGAAGTGTTTACTCACGTTCCTTTTGTACATGGAGATTTTCCAATGATTTATGTTGCTTTTATGACCTTTGTACTGATTTTTTCATCAGTTACTATGGTATTAGCTGTAGATGCTGGTCATCACATGAATAAGAAAAAAGTAACCATTTATATGCTTTTAACTATCATTGGAGGTATCATTTTCGTAGGGTCACAAGCTTGGGAATGGAATACTTTTATTAATGGAACCTATGGAGCAGTTAAAACAACAGACGGTAAAATTCTACAATTTGTAGATTCTGAAGGAAAACAAATAGCTTTAGCTGACTTTGTTGTTGGTGACAGAGGAGATATTAGAGAGCAACACACTAAGAAAAATGGTTTGTGGTTTGAAGAAGAAAGTACTATTGCTCAATACTCAATAGCACAAATCATCAGTTCATATGAAGCCAATCCTGATGTTCAAATTAGAACTGAACTTATTGATTTAGAGAAAAAACAAAAAACAATATTATCTAGAGAAAAAGGATCAGAAGAATTAGCAAAAACAAGACTTGTAGTTGAAGGAGCTAATTTAGAAGTTAATGAATATGGGAATACAATTTTCGCAGACTTCTTTTTCTTTATCACAGGTTTTCACGGATTTCACGTATTATCGGGAATCATATTTAATATCATCATCTTTTTTAATGTTATTCTTGGAACCTATGAGAAAAGAGGACATTATGAAATGGTAGAAAAAGTAGGATTATATTGGCACTTTGTAGATTTAGTTTGGGTATTTGTATTTACCTTCTTCTATTTAGTATAATTAAAAAAAGAAAAGAAAGAAATGGCGCACGCACAATCTCATACAAAAAGAATCTGGATTGTATTTTGGATACTTTCAGCAATAACAATAGTAGAAGTAGCATTAGGGATATATAAACCAGAGGCACTGCACTTAACAAGTATTTTAGGGACTAGTCCTCTAAACTGGATTTTCATCATTTTAACATTAGCAAAAGCTTATGGAATTACCTGGTCTTTTATGCACATGGAAGGTGAGAAAACTTGGTTTAGAAGAGCTGTAGTTTGGACAGCAGTATTCTTAATTATCTACTTAGTAACACTCCTACTAATTGAAGGAGACTATTTATATAGCACACTAGCGCCCTTAGTGCGTTGGTAATAAAATTTTAATCAAGGTGGTTCTTTAACCACCTTTTTTTATCTAAAATCATGAAAATTACTAAGAAAAGATTTGTACTAATTGCACTCTTTGTCTTCCCATTACTGTTTTTTTTAATACTATCTACAGGGATTAATAATTTTAAAAAATTACCAACACTTACCTATAGTGTTTCTTTAGATAAAATTGAAAACACAAGCTCTATTTCATTAAGAGACCATGTAACCATTTTGTGCTTTTTAGGGAATAATCTTGACACTAAGAAAGGTGGACTCTTTAATTTAAATCAAAAAATTTACAAAGAGTTTTATGGCTATAGACCTTTTCAAATAATCGCTGTTTATCCTAAAAGTTCAGAAAAAAGTGTTCAAAAACTAAAATCCGATTTAGCAGCATTTACAGATATGTCTAAATGGAATTTCATTCCTTCGGATGAAAACGTATTAACTTTATTACATCAAAATTTAAAAACTGACAAAGATCTAGACACTACTTTTTATTCTAAAAAAGCATATCTCATCGACAAAGAATTAAATCTTAGAGGAAGAGATAATGACAAAGAAAACGGAATCATGTTTGGTTACAATATAGAGTCTGTTGCAGAGCTAAATAATAAAATGGAAGATGATATAAAAGTGCTTCTATATGAATATAGAGCCGCTTTTAAAAACAAGAATAAGGCAGACAGAAAAAACTAAATTTATGAATAAGAAATATTCTTATGTAGGTATTGCATTTATTATACTCATTTTTGGAATTTACGTTGTTAGAAATCTGGATGATAGAATTTCAAACGATACCTTAATAGATGAAAATAGGTTAAACAAGAAAACGGAATCTAACAAAACTAGCTCTTTGTTTATATATAATAAGGTTCCCTCGTTCGAGTTTATAAATCAAAATGGAGATACCATCAATAATAATTCTTATAAAGAAAAAATATATGTTGTAGAGTTTTTCTTTACTACTTGCCCTACTATTTGCCCTTTGATGAATCAGAAAATGTTGACAATACAAGAAGAGTTTTCAGATAACTCTAACTTTGGAATAGCATCCATTTCTATCACACCTAACACCGATACACCAAAAGTCTTAAAAGAATATGCCCAATCATATGGAATTACTCATAAAAACTGGCATCTATTAACTGGTAAGTCTGAAGAAACTGTTTATGAATTATCTAATAAAGGATTTAAATTATACACAGGAATAAACAAAGATGAAGAACATGGTGGCTTTGAACATTCTGGTCTATTTGCTTTGGTGGATAAAAAAGGGTTTATAAGATCTAGAAGAGATTCTCAAGGAAATCCTATTTTATATTATAGAGCATTAGAAGAAAGTGACTTTCCTGATCAAATTAAAGAGTTAAAAGAAGATATTAAAATTTTATTAAATGAATAGTGCAGAATTAAAGGAAAAGAGATATAAGAGATGGATTACAATTCTATCAATTATAATTCCTGTGGCTGTTGCAGCTTTGTTTGGAGTGAACTTAAGAAAATTAGGTTTTGATGTAGAACCATTAACTTTTTTACCGCCAATTTATGCAACTGTAAATGGTTTTACAGCTGTTTTATTAGTCTTTGCAGTACTTGCTATCAAGAAAGGAAACAAAGCGCTTCATGAGAAACTTAATACCTTAGCCATTATATGTTCTGTTCTATTTCTTGTGATGTATGTTGCGTATCACATGACCTCAGATTCAACATCTTTTGGGGGTGAAGGATTCATAAAGTACATCTATTATTTTATTTTGATTACGCACATCATTCTTTCTGTAATTATCATTCCGTTTGTTTTAATCACCTTAATGAGAGCAAAACTTGGTAAATTTCCAGAACATAAAAAAATTGCAAAAATTACGTTTCCTCTTTGGTTATATGTAGCAGTCACAGGAGTAATAGTCTATCTAATGATTTCACCATACTATGTCTAAAATTTTTAAATCGACGTTAGCGTTTTTATTGTTCTTCTTAGGTACTATTCCTGTAAGTTCTCAATGTGCTATGTGTAAGGCTGTAGTTGAAAATGGAGATGTTTCTATGGCAGAAGGAGTTAATAATGGAATTACTTATTTAATGGTTTTTCCATACATTTTGATTGGTCTTTTATTCTATTTCATATATAGATATAAAAAAAGAGTCAAAAATTAACATTTCAATAAGAGGCATTCAGTGTAACATATTCTAATTTTGGTCGTCTTATGTAAGATGTTAAAAACCAAACTAGCATCTTTTTACAAATATTGTAACACAAAATACGATAACAATCTAACCAACATGAAAACAAAGTTTTTACTAATTGTAACACTTCTATTTGTCACTTTGGGATTCTCTCAGAAAAAATGGACATTAAAAGAATGTGTTGATCACGCCATAGAAAATAACATTTCAATCAAACAAAACATCCTTAATGTTTCTCTTGCAGAAAGAGATGTAGCAATTTCAAAAGGAAATTTTCTTCCAAGTCTTGGAGCTACCTCTGGAGCAGGTGTAAATTCTGGTTTATCACCAGACAGAAGCGGTGTGTTAAGAAACACAACAAATTTTAATGGAAGATTTAGCCTTTCTGCTAACGGAACAATTTTCAATGGATTTAGAAATTTAAATTCATACAAACAAGCCCAGCTTGGTATAGAGTCTAGTAAACTTGATTTAGAAAAGGTTCAAAATGACATTTCTTTATTTGTTGTAAATGGTTATTTAAATGTACTTTTTGCTAAAGAGAACTTAACAGTCGCTCAAATACAAGCAGCTATCAGCAAAAAACAAGTAGAGGCTGCTAAACAAAGATATGATGCTGGTATTACTCCAAAAGGGGATTTGCTAAATACTCAATCTACTGCTGCAAATGATCAGCAAAGTGTTATCGCTAATGAAAACACACTTACAATAGCTTTGCTTAATCTAGCTCAATTATTACAAGTCCCTTCGGATAACTTTGATGTTGAAAGTTTAGAAATTGGAACACCTTCTGCTGTTTTATTATATGAAACTTCTGATGTTGTTTATGAAAAAGCGCTAACTACTCAGCCTCAAATTAAAAGAGCTGAATTAGGAATTATAAATTCTGATTTTAATATAGAAATCGCCAAAGGTGCTTTTTTACCAACATTAAGTTATAATGTAAATAGCGGAACTTCTTATTTTAATCAATTAAATAACTTACTTCCTGGTCAAACTAATGATTATTTCTTTAGACAAGTTTTAAAAGATAGGGTTACATACGGAGCATCTTTATCTTTAAACATTCCTATTTTTAATAGATTTCAAACAAGAAATAATCTAGCAAAATCATATATCAATAGAGAACAATCTTTATTAAATTTAGATAATGAAAAGCTACAACTTCAACAAACAATCGAGCAAGCATTTGTAGATTCTAAAGCCGCTACTAAAACGTATGAAGCTGCAAAGATATCTTTAGATGCTCAAAGAGAAGCATTTAAAAATGCTCAAGAAAGTTATAATCTTGGAGCTAGTACATTATTTGATTTTGATTTAGTAAGAAACAGACTAGTGAGTGCAGAATCTGCTCTAATTAGAGCTAAATATGATTATGTCTTTAAAACTAAAGTACTTCAATTCTACTACGGTGAATTAAACTTAGATTAATCAATCTATAATTTATACAGAACCTCGACTTTTGGTCGAGGTTTTTTTATGCTTTATCTTTGCAAAAAAAAGTTTTGAGTTACATCTTAAACATAGAAACTTCTACTAAAAATTGTTCTGTTAGCATTGCAAGAAACGGCGAAACTATTTCACTAAAAGAAATAAACACCGGTAACTATTCTCATGCAGAAATGTTACACCCACTCATTAAAGAAGCTTTAAAGGAGAGTAAGTTAAAGATAGATCAAATAGCAGCAATTGCTGTTGGAAAAGGACCTGGATCTTATACAGGATTACGTATAGGTGTCTCTGCTGCTAAAGGATTATGCTTTGCCAACGATATTCCACTAATATCTATTAACTCACTTGAAATTTTAGCTCATGCAATCTCAGTTAAAGAGGGCTATATAGTACCAATGATAGATGCTAGAAGGATGGAAGTATATTCAGCTGTTTTTGATACCTCCCATAATTTTATTAGAGAAACAAAAGCAGAGATTGTTGATGTTAACTCTTTTTCAAAAGAATTAGAAAGCAATAGCCTTTATTTTGTTGGTGATGGCGCAAAAAAGTGTGAGGAAATCATTCTTCATAAGCATGCTATATTTATTGAAGACTTATTCCCGTCATCCAAAGATATGGGACAACTTTCCTTTGATAAGTACAAAAAAAACGACATCGAAGATGTCGCTTATTTTGAACCTTTTTATTTAAAAAATTTTGTTGCTACAACAGAAAAAAAGAAATTATAACGTATTAAAATAAGCTACTGCTTTTTCTAAATCTGTATGGTTTTTGTAATTTAATCTATTTTTTTTCATGTAGGCTTTCATTACAGATTCTTTACTGCCAAAAGCTGAGAAAAACTGATTTTTTTTCTTAGAAAGTTTTACTAAAGTTTTATCCTCTAAAGCAAGATATAATTCATCTTTTAATTTTTTGTAATTAGCTGGTTTTGCTCTATCATAACCAGAAAGTGCAGCTTTTGCATCGATATATCTCATACCTTGTTTTGCAACCAATGAATTTTTACCATCCTGAAGTAACTTAAAGAATTGTAAATCACCATTTAGCTCGTATACTTTGTAAGTAAAGCCAGATGCTGTAAAATGAACCTTTCTTCCTTCTTCTTTTGCTAAATAATAGATGCTTTCATCCTTAACAAATTCCATTTCATCATCAAAAATATTATACCTAACATACGCTTTAGTATCATAACTATCAACGGTCGCTATTTCATAAGAGTAAGTTAAGTACTTCTTTTTTACTAACTCTTCGCTCTCTTTTTCTGCAGCTCTGTCAATTGTTTTAAGTCTTAAATGCGCAATTGGGATATTCATGTTCCCTGGTCTATTGGTAACAGAGGTAGTTCTTCCAAATTGTGCGCTAGTAGTTGAGCTAAATCCGATAGCTACTACTAGTAACATTAGTATTCTTTTCATTTTCTAAAATTTTTAATTAAATATAAAGATAGCGATTATTCTTTGTTTTTAATAAGGTAAAGGCTATTTTAACATACTTAATACATTGATTTGTGGTTTATTAACTATTAAAAAAACAGTGATAAAAGAAATTATAATGTGTTGTAATACGTGATTACCTTTTCTAAATCTTCTATTTTTTTGTAACTAAGTCTATTTTTTTTGAGATAGCTTTTTATTTTTGCAGCTTTAGGTCCAAAGAACTTGTAAAAACTTTTCTTTTTGGTAGGTAATTGTATTACTCTGCTTTTAGTTGCAATATAAAATTCATCATTTCTTCTTTTATAATCAGCAGATTTTCCTCGGTCATAACCTGAAAGAGGTTCTTCTTTAGGATAAAACTTAACAATCTGATTTGTTACAAGGTCATTCTTTCCTTCAACATTAACTAGAAAAAATTTAAGAGTTCCGCTTTTCTGATATACTTTATAAGTAGTGTTATCCGCAAAACGAACAGTTCTTCCTATTTCTTTTTTTAAATAATAAATTTGATTCCCTTTAACATACTCCATTTCATCATCAAAAATATTATATCTCAAATAAGCTTGTTCTTTTATGTCATCAACAAATGCAGGTTTATAATCTTGGCTTAAATATTTTTTAAATTGAATTCCCTTCAGTGAAATAGGAACAGCAACATCTTCTTTTGGTGTAAGAATGGTTTCATTTCCATTAACATTAAACTGAGCGTTTGAAGTTATAGAAAATGTAAATGTTGCTAGAAAAATTAAAATTAACTGTCTCATATTGTTTCTTTTTTTAAGGCAGCTAATATACTTAAATACTATTCTATTTTATGTTAAAGAAATCATAGAAAGTGCAATAATTGCTGGGATACTTTGAACAATAAACAATTTTTTGTTTTTTGTTGAATATGCCCCATAAATTCCAGCTATAATTACAAAAGATAAAAATAAAATACTCACATTTTCTTCATTAAATAGTAGTGATATAATTAATCCAGCTGATAGGAACCCATTGTACAAACCTTGGTTTGCTGCAAGTACTTTTGTGTCTTCAGCTAGTTTTTTATCTCTTATTCCAAAAATCTTTATTGTTCTTGGTTTTGTCCAAAGAAACATTTCTAGTATTAAAAAATATAAATGTTCCAAGGCCACAAAAGTGATTAAGCTTATTTTAAGATATTCCATTATTTAGTTTTTATATCTCATTAAAGATATCATTTTCTATATAAAGTATTTTTTTTATAAAATTTCATAACAATTACATAACGTTTTGCATTTGATGTCTCTTTAACTTTGCTAAGTTTGTAAAAAAAGTAAAATGGGTGATCCATATATTTTCATGCTTGTTGCTCTAGCTGTTTTAGCTATTGTCGATTTAGTTGTAGGGGTTAGTAATGATGCAGTTAATTTTTTAAATTCTGCGATTGGCTCTAAAGCTATCTCCATTCGCAATATTATGATTATTGCTAGTGTAGGAGTTTTTTTTGGAGCAATTTCTTCAAGTGGAATGATGGAGGTTGCCAGAAAAGGAATTTTTAATCCTGAAATGTTTGTTTTTCAAGATGTCATGTACATCTTTATGGCGGTTATGATTACCGACATTTTACTACTAGATGTCTTTAATTCGCTTGGGATGCCTACTTCAACAACAGTTTCTATTGTTTTTGAATTATTAGGTGCTGCCATTGTGATCGCTTTTATTAAAATTGCTTCTAGCGAAACCGAAACTATTAGTGCAATTTGGGAGTATATTAATTACGAAACCGCTACAGATATTATTATTGGAATTATCGCCTCAGTTGTTATTGCTTTCACTGTTGGTGCTATCGTTCAGTATTTTTCAAGGTTAATTTACTCTTTTAACTTTGAACAAAGACCAGAATATATCAATGCCCTTTTTGGTGGATTTGCAATCACTGCTATTTCTTATTTTATTATCATAAAAGGTTTAAAAGGAACTCCATTTTATGGAAACCTTAAACATATTTTAGAATATGATGTTTACGCACTTATAGGAGGTTCTTTTTTAATTTGGGCGCTTATATCATTTGTACTTATCAAACTTTTTAAATTAAATATTTTAAAATTAATCATTGGTGTAGGAACTTTCTCTTTAGCAATGGCTTTTGCAGGAAACGATTTAGTGAATTTTATTGGTGTTCCTATTGCTGCCTTAAACTCATATGAAGCTTGGTCCGTATCTGGAGAATTAGCTACCTCTTTTAATATGTCCGCTTTAGCGGAAAAAGTCCCTTCTAATCCTTGGTTACTACTTTTAGCTGGAGGAATAATGGTCGCTACTTTATGGACTTCTAAGAAGGCCAGATCTGTTATTGACACTGGAATTAATTTATCTCGTCAAGGAGAAGGTCACGAGAAATTTAGACCAAACAATGCCTCAAGAATAGTTGTAAGAGTTTCTATGATTATTAATAAAGGCTTTAGTTTTTTAATTCCTGTAAAAACACAAAATTATATCAATAGTAAGTTTGAAAAACCTGTGATAAAAATATCAGGAAGGAAAGCATATGAAATACCTGCTTTTGATTTAGTAAGAGCTTCTGTAAACTTAATTATGGCTAGTGTGCTAATTTCTATTGCTACTTCCATGAAATTACCGTTATCTACCACCTATGTTACATTTATGGTGGCTATGGGAACTTCTTTAGCTGATAGAGCTTGGGGAAGAGAAAGTGCAGTGTATAGAGTAGCTGGAGTTTTGAATGTTATTGGAGGTTGGTTCTTAACCGCTATTATAGCTTTTTCTGCAGCAGGAACCGTTGTGTATTTGATCAACTTATGGTCTGCTGGAATGATTCCAATTCTACTATTAGTAGTATTATTTATGTTGATTAGAACCACCGTAATTCATTCTAGAAAAGCAAAAGAGAAAAAACAACAACAGTATGTTGAGAGAGCTGAATTAATTACCATCAATGGTGTTATTGAAGAAAGTGCAGATCATATAGCACAAGTTGCTCAACGTGTTGAAAAACTATATACAAATGTTGTCAACGATTTAGCAAATCATGATTTAAACAAACTAAGAAAGACCGACAAGCATGTTGAGAAACTTAATAATGAAATTGATGATTTAAAAGATGGTGTTTTCTATTTTATTAAATCTTTAGATGACACTTCTGTTAATGCTAGTAAGTTTTATATTTTAGTTCTGGGATATTTGCAAGATATTGTTCAATCTATCAGTTATGTTTCTAGAGCTAGTTATAAGCATGTAAATAACAATCATAAGAACTTAAAGAAAGGTCAATTAAAGGATTTAAAAGGCATCAATAATCAATTATCTGTTTTACTAAATAATGTAAGTGATGCTTTTATGAATCGATCTTTTGGAGATTTAAACGATATTTTAAAAGAAAAACAAGAGCTTTTAAGAGATGTCTCTGATTCTATTGAAAAACAAGTTTCACGTATCAGAACTGATGAGACAAGTCCAAAGAACACCACACTTTACTTTAGTATTCTTTTAGAAACTCAAGATTTAATTTCTGTGATGATTAGTTTATTAGCACTCTATGAAGAATTTCATATTTCTACACAAACAATTAAAGATTAAGTATAGAAATCTGAAATAACTGTTTTTTTATCGTTCTAAAGACATTAAGACCATTCTTAACTCTATATAAGAATACGATTTATCTACGCTTTCTTTTAAATCTGTTAAGTTTTTAAATTCTACAGATTCAATAGCTTTTACCATCTTTTTGTATTTCTTAAGAGGAATTAATTCTAAGACATCAACATCTCCAGAAGGAATAAAACTTGCTAAATGACTTTCGATAGTTCCTACTGTCAAACTTCTTACTTTTGCAATTTCTTTAACCGTCATACCGCTTTTAAACAATTCTAAAGAGATTTGCTTGGTAGGTTTTTTATCTTCTTTCTTTTGCTCATTTTTAAGATTGATTCCGTTTTCTTCACAATAGACAGCAATGGTTTCTAAAATTTCTTCACCATATTTTTCTACTCTAATTTTACCCATTCCTTTAACCTTTAAAAGTTCCTTTTCTGTTCTTGGTAAAACATCACATATTTCATACAAAGTTTCTTGAGTAAATATTTGAAAATGAGGAATGTTTTCAGCTTTCGCTATATCATCTCTTAATTCTCTTAATTTTAAAGCTAAAATAGGATCTCTTTTCGATTGTAGTTTCTTCTTTTTAGGAAGTGCTACATTCTGTAAAACAGCATTTGATCTTATTCTTAAATACTCTTGAACTTTAAAACCATTACTTAACTTTTTTAAGGTAAATAGTTTTACAGAAAGGATGTCTTGTAAATTCTCAAACTGTTTTTCAAAATCTTTTTTTACCGTTTTATTATCAGAAGAAAATGTCATTTCTTCTAATGGTTTTTTTATAAATTCTTCTGTTTGGTTGATGAAATAATCAATAGCTTTATGAAATCTATCTTGAATCTCAGAACTATTTTCCGCTAAAACATTGCTTTCCGATAATTGTTGTAATTGATTTTTAAATCCGTTTGCAACTTTCATCAAAGGAACAATTCCGTTATCTTTTATCGTTTGTAAATGATCTATGATTGAACCTTTTAAACTTGTTCTATTCTTGTAAAAAATATCGATTAAACGAGTGGTAGGATATAAGAATTTTTGATAATCAAAAACTTCTGCAATCAAATTGAGCTGATATTCCTTTTCAGATGCATTTAAGATGGTTTCATCCGGAATATTCTCAGCAATATCTTTTGTAAATGAATCTACCTTACTATCATTTATAATTGAACTACTTGTAATTCGAGTATTTAAAACCACCCCTTCTAAAGAAGTACATCTACTCAAAGCAACATAGGTTTGTCCGTGCGCAAAAGAAGCTTCAGCATCAATAATAGCTTTTTCAAATGTTAATCCTTGACTTTTATGAATGGTAATTGCCCAAGCCAATCGCAAAGGGATTTGAGAAAAAGAACCTATGATGTCTTCTTTTAATTCTTTGGTTTCTTCATTGATGGAATAATTGATATTATTCCACATTTCTTTTTCAGTGACAATTTCATCAATCTCATTTAGACATTGTACAGTAACTGTCTCTCTAGAAATAGCTGTTATGATTCCTATTTTTCCATTAAAATATCTTTTTTCTGGAGAGGAATCATTTTTGATAAACATTACCTGTGCTCCAACTTTTAATGCTAATTTTTCATCATTCGGAAATGAGTTCTCATTGAATTTACCAGTAACTTCAGCGTCAAAAAAGAAGCTCTTTGTTTTTAGTCTATTCAATTCTGAATCATTAATTAAATTGGCTCTTCGGTTATGTGTTGTTAATGTGATATAACCTTCGTCTTCGCTTGGAGAGAAGGTTGGGTTGTAGCGTTCGTTTAAGATTTTAGCAGATTGCTCAGATAAATTATCGTTTCTTATTTCATTTAAAATAGTAATGAATTTTTCATTTTTTTGACGATAAATATGTTGTAATTCAATAGATACAACATTTGCTTCTTGATACGCTTTAGAACTAAAAAAGTATACGGTTTTGTAATAATGTTGCAGTAAACTCCATTCATTAGGTTTTACAACGGGCGATAATTGCTGTAAATCTCCAATCATTAAAACCTGAACACCTCCAAATACTTTATTTCTGTCTTTATATCTGCGTAATACTTGATCAATACCATCTAATAAATCAGCACGCACCATACTAATCTCATCGATGATCACTAAATCTAACGATTTAATAATATCGATTTTGGTCTTGCTAAATTTTCGTTGTTGGTTGGTTGTGTTGGCAATTTGATTTGGTAAAATTGGTCCAAAAGGCATTTGAAAAAACGAATGAATGGTAACTCCTTTTGCATTAATCGCCGCAACACCTGTTGGAGCGACTATGACCATTCTTTTTAAAGATTCTTCCTTTATTTTATGTAAAAAAGTAGTTTTACCTGTACCTGCTTTCCCTGTGATAAAAAGATTTCTATCCGTTTTTTCAATGAAATTAACAGCAAGATCTAACTCAGGGTTTTTAGACATTTTAGCTTTTTTATGCAAGATACTCAATCAGAAATTATTTCATAAAAAATCCCAAGCAAAAGCTCGGGATTTTATTTTTTTATATCTCTTGTGATAAAGATTACATTTCTAATGCTTTGCTCACATTTCCATCCATTAATAACTCCACTGGATTTTCTAAGGCTTCTTTTACAGCTACTAAGAATCCAACAGATTCTCTTCCGTCAATAATTCTATGATCATACGATAAAGCAACATACATAATGGGTTGAATCACTACTTGACCATCAACAGCCATAGGGCGATTTACAATATTGTGCATTCCTAAAATTGCACTTTGTGGAGGGTTGATAATTGGTGTAGACAACATCGAACCAAACACACCACCATTTGTAATGGTAAATGTTCCACCTGTCATTTCATCAACAGTAATTTGTCCGTCTCTAGCTCTTAATGCCAAACGTTTTACTTCGCTTTCAACGCCTCTAAATGATAGGTTTTCTGCGTTTCTAATTACTGGAACCATTAATCCTTTTGGTCCAGAAACTGCAATTGAAATATCTTGAAAATCATTACTTATTTGATAATCTCCATCAATCATAGAGTTTACATCTGGATACAGTTGTAAAGCTCTTACAACTGCTTTGGTAAAGAAACTCATGAATCCTAATCCAACACCATGTTTCGACTTAAAAGCTTCTTTATGTTGTGCTCTTAGATCAAAGATTGGTTGCATGTTTACTTCGTTAAAGGTCGTTAACATTGCTGTTTCATTCTTTACAGAAACCAAACGTTGTGCAACTTTTCTACGTAACATAGAAAGCTTTTTACGTTCTGTTGCTCTAGAACCTCCCGTAGTTGGAGTTCCCATACTTGGGACTGCATCAACTGCGTCTTGTTTGGTAACTCTTCCGTCTTTACCAGTTCCTTGAATTGAAGAACCGTCCATACCTTTTTCTGCTAAAATTTTCTTTGCTGCTGGTGAAGCTGTTCCTGAAGCATAGGTAGTTTTTACTTCTTCTTTTGCAGGAGCAACTTTTAGGGTTTCCTTTACTTCTTCTTTTGCTGGTGCAGCAGTAGAACCTGATGGTTTTTCTGCAGCCGTGTCTATCAAACAAACAACCGCACCAACTTCAACAGCATCTCCTTCTTCAGCTTTTAAAGTTATAATACCGCTTTCTTCAGCAGGTAACTCTAAGGTAGCTTTGTCAGAATCTACTTCTGCTATGGCTTGATCTTTTTCTACATAATCTCCGTCTTCTACCAACCAAGTTGCTATTTCTACTTCTGTAATAGATTCCCCCGGTGAAGGAACTTTCATTTCTAAAACCATATGTTTATCGTTTTATATTTTGGATTTTATCGTTCTTTACTGGCAAATAATCTTCTTTAATTTTGCCATTTACTTTAATTTTATCAAAAAATAGTTTTCCGCCTTGCGCTTCCATCATATTTATTACGTTTTGTAAGCTTAAGTGTAAATGTGGTTCTGAACTATTTCCAGAATTTCCACACAACCCTAAAAGATCACCTGCTTTTACTTGCTGACCTACTTTTACTTGAATAGATTTCTCTTTAAAATGAGCAAACAGTAGAAACTCAGCATTGGCAGTTTTAAGCACAACCGTGTTTCCTGTTAATTGTTTTGGATTTAATTCTCCTGGGATATTGTCTTTTACTCCTGTAATTACTTCAACAATTGTTGCATCGCAAGGTGCTATTACTTGTTTCCCAAAGACAAAATAATCATCATTAGATTTTCCATCATTTTTAAATGATTTCCCTTCTTCCATCATCAATAAATCATAAGCATACTTTTGATTATTATAAGCCACATGATAATTCTGTTCAACTGAAGTACCTCCCCAAACTACTGTCCATTCTTCGTTGAAAGGCAATTGTATTTTAGTCGTATTTCTATCTAACTTTGGTCCTTTACTTTCTGGTTGATGTAATGCAGCAAAAAAACCGTTGATATTATCTTCCGCGTCTAATGATATTGTAAAATCTAAAATAGTTCCAGTATCAAAAGTTGTTTTATAAATATGAGCAGTACCTCTGAGCTTTGAAAACTCCATGGAGGTGATTTTACCTGCAGGTGCGATATTGTTTTTGAATAATGATTCTGTTTTATCTAGTGGTAAAGCAATTTTCATCTCCGAACCAAACATTTCAAAAATAGATTTGTAAGCTTCATTATTAAAATTATTCATAAAAGAAGCAGATACTTTTTTGTAATTCTCTTTCTCTTCCTGAGAAAAAACTAAAGAAGTGGCTAAAAGAAACAATAAGAAAACTACTTTTTTCATGGTTTAGGATTCTATATCAAATACATTATTAATTACTGCTTTATGACGTTTTTCAAATCTTGCTTTAGATCCTGCTGCCGGAACTGCGTAGTATTTTCGAGAAGCAACTTCTAACTTCACATTTTCAAATCGTTGTAACATATGTCCCCAAGCTCCCATATTTTTAGGTTCTTCTTGTGCCCAAACATAACGTTCTACATTTGGATATCTATCGATTACCTTTTGTATGTTTTCTTGATGTAATGGAAATAATTGTTCAATTCTAACCAATGCAATATCTTCTCTTTCTAACTCTTCTCTTTTTGCTAATAAATCGTAATAGAATTTACCCATACAGAAAACAAGTTTCTTTACCTTTTTAGGATTGATGGTATCGTCAATAACTTCTTGGAAGCTTCCGTCTGCTAACTCTTCTATAGTACTAACTGCTTTAGCATGGCGTAACAAACTCTTTGGAGTAAAAACAATTAAAGGTTTTCTAAAGTTACGTTTCATATGACGACGTAACAAATGATAGAAATTTCCTGGCGTTGTACAATTTGCAACAGTCATATTATCTTCTGCACACAATTGTAAATAACGTTCTATTCTTGCAGATGAATGTTCCGATCCTTGCCCTTCATAACCATGCGGTAATAAAACAACAATTCCGTTTTGAATTTTCCATTTATCTTCTGCTGCAGAAATGTATTGATCAAAAATAATTTGAGCACCATTAGAGAAATCTCCAAATTGAGCTTCCCAAATGGTTAAGGTATTTGGGTTTGCCATGGCGTACCCATAATCAAATCCTAATACTCCATACTCTGATAAGAGCGAATTATAAATTCGCATCTGACCTTTATTGTTTTTATTCGTATTTAATAAGTTGATTCTTTCTTCTGATAATTCATCTCGCAAGATTGCGTGACGGTGTGAGAATGTTCCTCTTTCTACGTCTTGTCCAGAAATCCGAACATCAAAACCTTCTTCCATTAAAGATCCGTAGGCTAGTGTTTCTGCCATTCCCCAATCTAAAGTGTTTTTCTCAAAAACCATGTCACTTCTTCCTTTCAGGATTTTTTCAGCTTTTCTTAAAAACTTAACTCCTTCTGGCACTGTAGAAACTACTTTAGAAATTTCTTTTAATTTATCAATAGAATAGGTAGTGTCTGTTGGTTGCAACATTGCTTCCAATTGTTGACGAACGAATCCTTTCCAAGTAGACTCCATAAATTCTTTAACTTTAGAATTATCATCTAGCTTAGATTTGTCGAATTCAGTTTCTAGCATTTGTTTAAAATCGTCTGTAATTGATTTTAAATATCCAGAATCTATCGTGCCTTCTTTCACCAACTGTTCAGCATAAATATCTTTTGGATTAGAATGCTTAGAGATTGCTTTGTATAATTTTGGTTGTGTAAAACGAGGTTCGTCACCTTCGTTATGACCATACTTTCTATATCCTAGTAAGTCAATAAAAATATCCCGCTTAAATTTCATTCGAAACTCTACAGCCATTTCCATTGCATGACAAACGGCTTCTGCATCATCTGCATTTACATGCAATACTGGTGATAGTGTTACTTTAGCCACATCTGTACAATAAGTACTTGATCGTGCATCTAAATAGTTGGTTGTAAACCCTATTTGATTGTTTACAACAATGTGAATTGTTCCTCCAGTTTTATAACCGTTTAGCTGAGCCATTTGGGTTAATTCATAAACAATTCCTTGACCTGCAATTGCAGCATCTCCATGAATTAGAATAGGAAGTATTTTAGATTCGTCTCCGTTATATTTTCTATCAATTTTAGCTCTTGTAATTCCTTCTGCAACCGCTCCAACAGTTTCTAAGTGAGAAGGGTTAGGAACCAAATTCATTTTGATTTCTTTACCGTTTTTATAAGTCTTACTTAAAGTTAGTCCTAAATGGTATTTTACATCACCATCGATATCTTCATCCTCAAAATCTTTTCCTTCAAACTCACTAAATAAATCTCTAACTGGTTTTTTAAAGATGTTTACCAACGTGTTTAAACGACCACGGTGCGCCATTCCTAAAACACATTCTTCTACTCCATATTTTTCAGCAGCATCTCTTAAAGCAACACTAATACCTGGAATTAAAGCTTCTCCTCCTTCAAGAGAAAAACGCTTTTGACCTACGTATTTTGTTTGTAAAAAGCTTTCAAAAGTAACTGCCTGGTTTAGTTTAGAGAGGATATATTTTTTTGCATCTACAGAGTAATCTGGATGATTATCATTTTTATTGATACGGTTTTGCCACCATTTTATTGCTTCTGGGCTTCTTAGGTACATGTATTCTACACCAATAGAATCACAATAAATTTTTTCTAAATGAGTGACAATGTCTCTTAAAGTAGCAGTACCCATTCCTAGAACCTCGCCTGCGTTAAATTTAATATCTAAATCATCTTGAGATAAACCAAAATTTTCAATAGCTAAACTAGGCTCATATTTTCTTCTTTCTCTTACTGGATTTGTTTGTGTAAACAAATGACCTCTTGTCCTATAGCCATTAATTAAATCAACAACTAAAAATTCTTTTCTTACAGTTTGAGGAATTTTATGTGAAATTTCTTCTTCATCTGTTAAAGAATAATTTTCATTAGCCAAATCATACCCTTGAAAGAAGCTTCTCCAACTTGGTTCAACGGCGTCTGGGTTTTGTAAATATTGGTCGTACAAATCGGCAATAAAGCCAGTGTGTGCTGCATTTAAGAAGGAAAACTTATCCATAAAGGTAGAATACTTTGTTTCTATGCTAATTATTAACTACAAAAATACAACTTTTACAAAAAATAAAAATTTATTTTTCTATATAAATTAACTGTTACAGCATAACTAAGGAAGTATTTAGAATACTCTTTAAAATAAAAAAATTGACGAAAAATAATATTCTTATTTTTTTATATAAAAAGCTTTTGTGATTTTTCTAAAAGATATATATTTGCAAACGCTAAACTAAAAATAGTTTATCAAATTCCTCCTTAGCTCAGTTGGTTAGAGCATCTGACTGTTAATCAGAGGGTCCTTGGTTCGAGCCCAAGAGGGGGAGCACAGCGACAAAGAGTCAAACAAAAGTTTGGCTCTTTTTTTATGGAATAAAACCTCTTGGCGAGAAGTTTACATTGAGCTTTGTCGAAATGAGCCCAAGAGGGGGAGCAAAAGTAATCCAACTTATAAAAATAGGTTGGATTTTTTGTTTGGTTTAAAGTTTGTAAAAAGCATATGAGCTCTTCATTCAAGAAAAATAACTGAAAGCTTTATTCTTTTTTCTCTAAAAGAACGATTGTGTGTTCCGTTATTAGTGTCACTGTACCTTTTTTAACAATAGCTTCTTTCCCCGAATAGGCATCAAGAATAGTTTCTCCATCTTTAAAAACACTTGCAACCTCCATTGTTTTTTGTCCTTTGGGTAGTTCTAGTCCAATAACTACAGCATCAGAATACTCTTCTTTATTATACATTCTAGAAAACACATAAGGAATTTTAGTTATCATTTGATGTTTACCTGCGCCAACTGAAGGGTGGTTGACTCTGAATTTTCCTAATTTTTGCCAGTGGGTTAGTATTTCTTTAGTTTTAGTATTATTAGCAATATCACTCCAATTCATCAAGGATCTTAAAGTAGCATCGCCAATTGTTCCTTCAATAATTAAATCCCTTGCTGATTCATCTCCATAATAAACTTGTGAAGTTCCAGGAGTTAACAATAACATGGTGGCTGTTTTAAAAGGCAACTCTCTTTTAGCATCAAAAGGCTGACCATCATCATGAGACGTCATGTAGTTTAAAACCCCATAACCTTTCATTTCTGAATTTAAAATACTGTCATACTTATTAAAAATCGCTTGAGTCTCCATTTGTTTCACATTCCATTTGAGTTCAAAATTGATTAAACTACTGAATGCTTTATCGAAATAGTTAACTTTTTTATCTCCAAAATCGAATGCTTTTCCGTGAGAAATCGCATAATTATAGACTTCGCCTACTAGATAAAAATTGTTATCATCTAAAACTTTCTCTGGATTGTCCTTTTTGTATGCTGCAAAAGCATCATCACAGGCCGTTTTAAATTCTTGCCAAACAAATTCTTCAGTATGCTTTACCGTATCAACTCGGTATCCATCAATTCCAAATTCGGTGATATAATCGGTCAACCATTTCATGATATAAAAGCGCGGAGCTCTTGGATGACCTGTTCGTTTAAAAAAGTCATCTAATTCTTTCACTTCTTGTTCGTAACGTCCTTCTGATTTCCATTTGGCTACCAAATGTGGTGGCAATTCTACATTTTCATTACTTTCTGTTTTAATGTCTGGTAAATTCTTGACTAAAGTACAGGTTACGGTATTTTGATAATTATCATAAGTACATTGTGGTGCTGTTCTCACCCAATCTGAAGGCCAAACAGGATCTTTTTCTGTTACGGGACCCGTATGATTAATCACAGCATCTAAAAGTATTCGAATACCTTTTTTATGGGCAATATCTACCAATTCTTTTAAATCTTCTTTAGTTCCGTAATTTGGATCTATGGCAGTCCAATCGCTTGCCCAATATCCATGAAAACCATATGAAAGTCCAGTTCCTTCATCAGTTCCATCATGAATTTGTTCCACAATAGGTGTCATCCAAATGGCGTTAATTCCTAGGTCTGTAAAATACCCTTCTTTAATCTTTTGAGTAATCCCTTTTATGTCTCCTCCTTCAAAACCACGCAACTTTCCAGTTTCTTTAGTTCTTTCAAAATTAATATCATTGGAAGCATCTCCATTATTAAATCGATCTGTGAGTAAAAAATACACATTTGCTCCTTGCCAAACGAATTTTTTTGATGGTTTATTTTCGCAATTGATAAAAGCGATTGCTATAAATAATAGGCTAACTATTTTTTTCATTTGTTGTTATTTTTTTATGATACTAATTGCCAAACCACCACCTTCTGCTAATTTCAATGTTAGTTTTGATTGGTTTGTTACTTCAATTTTTTCTATTTTTAGATCTAACGGATTGGTGTTCCAATGTGCATTTTCTCCGTCTTTATAAAGAATCGCTTCGTAATTTGTGTCTGTATCAAGAAAATCAAAATTGATATTAATGGTTCTTGAGTTTTCATCTGAAATGGCTCCTAAAAACCAGTTTCCAGTGTTTCGTTCTTTTCTTGCTATGGTGACAAAATCTCCAACTTCTCCATTTAAAACATCTGTTTTTTCCCAATCTACTCCAACATCTTTAATAAATTGAAATGGTGCTGGATTTGCTTCATAATGTTCTACCAAATCTGCCGCCATTTGTACCGGACTATAAATAACAACATACAAAGCTAGTTGATGCGCTAATGTTGTATTGACTTGATTATCTTTCTTATATTGATCAAATTTGATGTTAAAAATTCCTGGAGTAAAATCAATTGGTCCAGCTAACATTCTTGTAAAAGCTACAATAGATAGATGTTCTGGAGGGTTTCCTCCATCTTGTGACCAAGCATTAAATTCTTGTCCACGTAACCCTTCTCTAGAAATAATATTTGGATAGGTTCTTCTTAATCCTGTTGCTTTTATGGGCTCATGTGCATTAACTGCAACTTGATATTTCGCTGCTTTTATAGCTGCGTTGTTATACTGATTTACCATGTATTGTCCGTGATGATATTCTCCTTTTGGTAAAATCTTACCTACATATCCAGATTTAACGGCATGCATACCGTGTTTCTGCATTAATGCATAGGCAGCATCTTGTTGTTTTTCATACGTAGCTGTTGCTGCTGATGTTTCATGATGCATTATAATTTGAACTCCTTTTTCTTTTGCATAAGCCGTAATTTCATCCAAATTGTAATCTGGATAAGGTGTTAAAAAATCAAACACACCTTCTCTTTCCTCAAAACCAATCCAACGTTCCCAGCCCGTATTCCAACCTTCTACTAAAACACCTCCAATATTATTTTTTGATGAAAAATCAATAAATTGTTTTACATTTTCTGTTGTGGCTCCATGTTTTCCATGAGCTTTTCCTGTATCTTTCCATACTCCATCTACCATTTCCATTCCGTAATCCCAAGAAGATTTCCCTAAATGCATTTCCCACCAAACACCTGTATATTTCATAGGTGTAAACCAAGAAACATCCCCTAATTTATTAGGTTCATTTAAATTAACAATTAGATTAGATGCTATTAAATCTGGTGCGTTATCTGTAATTTGAATCGTTCGCCAGGGAGTATGAAATGGAAGTGTTTTTTTTACTTTATAAACTGTATTTTTTGACCCAACTAAGCTACTCTTTAAACCTAAATTTAAGGTATCAACTTTTAATGTCATTCCGGCATAATCTACTAAAGCCGCTTCATGAAAACTTATATGAACACCATCCTCTCCAACCATAGTAACTGGAGTATTTACAGAGTTTTCAGGTATGTAGGATTGTGCTAAGTTCGTTTTAGGGATGTATGATTTTGCATCAATTTCTGACAATTTAGTGGTGCTGTATAAATGCTCATAAATATCCCAATCTCCAGGAGTCCAGAAAGTTTTATAATCTTCAGTTAGATTAAACTCTGTATTTTCTTCTGTAATTAAAACCTCTTTAAGATTGTCTTGTTTGGGAAATTCATAGCGAAAACCAACTCCATCATTATAGATTTTAAAAATGATGTTTAATTTTCTTTTTAATGCTGATTTTTCTTGTAGCTCTAGTTTTAATTCGTTGTAATCATTAACAACCTCCGCCTGTTCTCCCCATGGCATTTTCCAAGTTTCATTAAATTTTTGTTTACAAGATTTGATCATTTCAAAATGACCCTCAAAAGACTTTTTATCTTGTAAATCAAACCCTAATGAAGATTTTTTTAGGATTTTTTTATTCTTAAAAAAAACTTCATAGTGCGGTTTCCCAGCATCATCCAATGTAAAACTTAGTTGAATATTACTATCTGGAGAAGCTATATTTACTTCTTGTTTTAAAGAACAAGAAAGTAATATTAGGCATAAAAAAAATAGAAATGCAAGAAATTTATTATTCATGGCTATATAAATTTATTTTACAACTTCAGTAAATTAAACGATTCTAAAGGCCTCATTTTAATTGTTATGAATCCTTTTGATTCGCTTACATTTAAATCAAATGAAGTTTTATTATACAAAGCATCTTTTAACGGATACTTCCCGTCTTTTAGATTCCATCTTTTAATGATTTCTGAAGGGATTTCTAACACAAATCTATGATGACCAACGGCATCAAAATTTGATATAATTATTAGCTTTTCATTTTTCGACCAACGAGTAAATGATAGTATTTTTGAATTATAATTTAAGGTTCTTTCTCTATTAAATTGATGTATATCTTGATATGCTCCCATTAAGGCTTCACTTTGTATTGTAAAGTTTAACAAGCGTTTGTAAAAGTCTCTTAATTCTAGTTCTTCTTTGGTTGATTGACCCCCATCAAACTGTTTATTATTAACCCAACGTTGAAGGCTTGGCACCCCAATATAATCGAAAATAGAAGTTCTTGTCGGTGTTCCAAATCCGGCTTCTTCAGCTCCGGGTTCACCAAATTCTTGACCAAAATAGATCATCGTTGGAGCTGTGCTAATTGTGGTAGAAACCACCATAGCCGGTTTTCCAATTAAAGCATTTCCTGCAAAATCTGGACTCGCAATTCTTTGTTCGTCATGATTCTCTAAAAAGTGCAACATGTGATGTTCTATGTCTTTTAAATCTTCTTGTATCGGAGGAATATTATCTGTTAAACCGTGACCTTGCATTACATGTTTAATGGTGTCGTACAACTGAACTTTGTCATACAAGTAATCCATTTTACCTTTTTTGATATAATCTCTATACAAACTTGGATTGTATACTTCTGCCAATAAAAAAGCATTTGGATTTTTCATTTTAATGGATGAATTCATATAGCTCCAAAACTCTACAGGAACCATTTCTGCCATATCATAACGAAAACCATCAACACCTTTCTCTATCCAATAATGAGCAATATCTTTAAACTTTATCCAAGAGCTTGGTACCGTTTTATCTTTCCAAAAATTGTAGTGTTTTTTGTAATCTTCGTTTTCAAATCCTTCTGGTAATTCATCAAAATCTTTTCTTCCTTCAGGACTAATCCCATAATTTACTTTTACAGTTTCATACCAATCATAAAAATGAGGCTTAGAGGCACGTGAACCATTTCCTGTCCATTTAGCTGGATTCTCATCAAACTTTTGATCTGACATCGGATGTTTTTCACCACCTAAAGGCAAGTAACTATTTAAAAAATCTGGAACCTCAAAAGGTTTTCCTGGGTTGTAATAAAAATTATTATTAACGTCATAAACAACCTGTTTATTATCATCTGCTCCAAAATCTCGGACTCCTTTTGGATTGGTCAATCCCTCATAGTTTCTTGCAACATGATTGGGCACAATATCAATTAACAATTTCAATCCTACTTTGTGAGTTCTATCGATTAAAGCTTCAAATTCATGTAAACGATGTGCGGGATCGATGGCTAAATCAGGATTTACATTGTAATAATCTTTGACAGCATACGGTGAACCAGCTCGCCCTTTTACAACATCTGGATCGTCATTTGAAATTCCATATTTTGTATAATCACGAATCACATCATGATGTGGAACCCCTGTATACCAAATGTGAGTGACTCCTAAGTCTTTGATTTCTCTTAAAGCTTTGTCTGTAAAATCTGCAAACTTACCAACACCATTTTCTTCAATAGTTCCCCAAGGTTTATTAGTGGTATTTGTATTTCCAAATAATCTTGTAAAAACCTGATATATTACTTTCTTTTGAATTTTTTCTTCACCCATTTTTACTTCAGTTTTTTTATCAGTCTGACAACCAAACAAAACAGTAAAAATCAATACATATAAAAGTGTATGCTTTGTATTCATCTGACTTATTTTAATGAAATTTTAATTTTTGCTTCTTTCTTTGTATTCCATTTTACAGGAATAATTAACGTGTTTGCTTCTTTTTTAATAATGGTTTTTTTACCATTCAATTTTACCATTTCTGGTGTCCAATTGATATTATGAACTACCAATTTAATTTGTTTTTCTGAAGATTGATAATTCGTACCTATTTCGGCTTCAAAATCGATTTCCAACCATTTTTTATCTACCTCAGCTTCAAACTCTAACATTTCAAAAGCTCCTTTTTCAAAAGCTTTGGGTGTTTTTCCATCGTCATTATAATATTCTCTTTCACTTTCTAAAACACTCGTATCGTGATAGTAATGCAATACAAACTCTGAAGCCTTATATTCTTCAGTAGTCTGCATCGGTTTTGCCATTAAAATAAAAGCACCAGCTCTCACATAGGTTGGAATTGATATTTCATTGGTAAAAACAGTATTTGTTTGACCTCCCTCAATTCGTTCATCAGAATAAAAGTCGAACCAAATATTATTTTCAGGGAAATAAACTTCTACCTGAGTTTCTTCAGGTTTTAAAATAGGTGTAATCAAAAAGTCATGACCCCATAAATACGTCGAAGACAAAGAATTTAGTTGTTTTTTTGTCGGCTCTTCAAATAATAATGGACGCATTAATGGAGTTCCTTCATGACTGTTTTGATAGGCAATATTGTAGTTGTATGGTAATAATTTGTAGCGTAATTCTATGGCGGATTTCGCTAAAGCTTTGGCTTTTTTAGATCTAAAAACAGGTTCACTTGGAACATCTTCTTGCGCGTGTGGTCTAAAAATAGGTTGAAAAACTCCGTATTGTAACCAACGTGTATAAAGTTCATCATCTAAATTTGCTCCAGCAAATCCACCTAAGTCAGAATGCATATATCCAATTCCTTGCATTCCCATTTGTAAAGAAATTTCTGGTTGAGATTGCAATCCTCCCCAACTTCTACTCACATCGCCAGACCAAGGAATTAGTCCATATCTTTGAGACCCTGAGTAACCAGCTCTCATTAAAATAAAAGGTCGATCCTTAGGATACTCTCTTTGATAACCTTCAAAAACGAGTCTTGCCCAATCATGCCCGTAAATATTGTGAACTTCATCGGCTGTTCCTGTTGCGTGTATTAATTTTGATGGATGTACTTCTGGCTCGCCTAGATCTCCCCACATTCCTTTAACACCTAAATCAATAATTTCTTTATATCGATTCCAAAACCATTGTTCTCCTTTGGGATTGTAGATGTCTATTAATCCTGTATTTCCAAAATAGAAATCGTATTTAAATGGATTCCCTAGAGAATCTTTTGCTAACACCTCTTTCTTAACAGCTTCTTCCCAACGATTTGAAGTTGTTAAAACAAATGGTTCCGTAATTAAAACTGTTTTTACCCCTTTATCTTTTAATCTAGAAACCATTCCTTTCATGTCTGGAAAAGAATCTTTGTCAACAGCTAAATTTCCCATGGTTCCTTTCACGGTTTTACCAAACCAATATAAATCCAAAATAATAGCATCAACTGGAATCTTATCTTCTTTAAATTTAGCAATGGTGTTTTCGGTTTCTTCTTGACTATGATATCCAAATCTGCTTGAAAAATTTCCAAATACCCAACGAGGTGGTAAAGGTTGTTTTCCTGTTAGATCGGTATAATTATCTAAAATATTGAACCAAGAATCACCTACAATTACTTGATAGGTTTTTCTTCCTGAAATAGTTTCATACGTTAGTGTGTTGTCTTTTTTACTATCCAAGTCTAAATATCCAATGGGAGCATTATCGAAATGAATCATATACATCTCAGAAGAAACAACAATTGGTAATGTGAAATTCATCAACTCTGAACGGGTTTCATACCCATAATGCGCTTTGTTATACAATGAAAGTCTATTTCCTCTTCTGTTCATTCCTAAAGCTCTCGCTCCTCCACCATACAACACTTCATCTTTGTTTAGATTAAATTCAATGGTTTCAGAGCTCTCCAGTTTTTGATACCCTCTTTTTTCAGAGATAATTTTTTTTCCTTTATATGTATAAGATACTTTAAAAGGAACTGTGGTAATAGAGACTGCAACTCCATTAGTTGCATACATAATGGTATCTCCTTTAAATGAGTAATTTGTTTTTATCTTATGTGGAATCATCACAACAGCATGTGATTTTTTATCTTGTGTTTCCTCTTTAGGTATAAAAGAAGTTTGCATGATAGAAGAAGAAAAGACTTGAAAAATGTATTGACCATCATTGGTAACTACTTTAAATACTCCGCCTTCTTCTGAGTGAGACACGTATTTTCTGTCAGGATTCTGTGTAAAAACTGATTGACTAATTAAAAATACTGTAAAAAGAACAACTATTTTTTTCATATTACTTACCTAATAAAAAAATAAATGGAATATCTAAACGTTGATTCCAAGAGTTTTCTGAATGATCTGCTCCTTCAAATAATCTATTAACAAAGTTTGTTGAGTCGTATCCGTTATCGGTATAGATTTTATTTACAGTTTCTGCATATTGAGGATAGAATTGATCTAAGGTTTTAGTTCCATAATCAAAATATAATCTATGGTCTTTTGAAGAAGGTATATGTTCTTTCATATAGGCAAAAATAGCATTGGGCATTGGGTTTCCTTCATAAACACCTGCACCTGGCCAATGAGTAGAAATACAGGCTGCAGCGCCAAACACATCTGGATATTCACTTATAGCATACATGGAAATTAAACCACCCATACTTGAACCAGAAACTACTGTATTGGCTTTATCTGTTTGTACAGAATAGTTTTGATCGATGTAAGGTTTTAATTCTTGTGTTAAGAATTTAAGATACTCATCAGCGTTCATTGTCATTTCAAAATTATTCTTTTTTGCCATCATTTTTAACGAATCTTGTGCCGATTTAGAAAGGTAATTAAAGGCTTTCTCTGGAAAATAATCATTCCATCTTATTTTAGAAATATTATGTGGAGCGACTACTATAAAATCTTTTGTTTTTCCTTCTTTTTGTAATTGACCTGCCCATTCATCTACCTTCCATTCTTGTTTGTTCCACGTACTTAAAGAATCGAATAGCATCTGTCCGTCATGCATGTATAAAACTGCGTATTTCTTGTCTGATGAATAATTATCAGGTAACCAAATATCTACAGATCTTGGAACAATGTTTTTAGAAGGAAAAGAATCTATTCTTTGAATGGTTCCTGAACCTAATTGAATACCGTGATCTGTTTTAACAACAATTTTTGAATCTTTCTTTTCTTGTGTTTGACAAGAAATAATAGAGATTACAAATAAAAATAGAAGAATATATTTTTTCATCTTATTTGAGTTTAGTGGTCAATAAAGTAACTCCTTTTGGATTGATTGTGATTTCGTTCTTAAAAATCATTTCTTTTCCAGTAATAATATCTTTGACTGTTTTTCCTTCTAATCCAATTTCAGCGACTATTCCTGTTTCAACTTTTGTTCTATCAGATTTGTTTAAAATAATCGTGACTATTTCATCTTCATACATTCTAAACAATACATATAAGCCTTCCCTTGGAGCAAAGTGAATCGTTTTTCCTTCATGAATTGCTTTACTAGATTTTCTATAATTTAATAAGGTCTTTAAAAAAGATTGCATGTCTTTTTGATCTGCTGACAAACCTTCTCCTGTAAATGCATTAACTGTATCTCCATTCCATCCTCCGGGGAAATCTGTACGAATTAATCCGTGATCACCTGGTTTTTTGAAATCATCCATTAAAATTTCTGTTCCGTAATAAATCTGTGGAGTTCTCGGCAATGTTAAGTAGGTACTCAAAGCCATTTTTGTATTTGGAATATTTCCTTTCAACTGTGTGAAAATTCTACTCATGTCATGATTGTCTGGAAAAACCATAATGTCTTTCGGGTTGTAATAGGCAAAATCATTAGCCAAACCTTCATAAATCTTTACCAATCCTTTGTCCCACGACTCTTCTTCATTTAATGCTTGAACAACCAAACTTTGCATTGCAAAATCCATGGTAGAACGCAGGTTTGAATCATACCCATCTTTATTGACTTTACCATCTTGCCAATAAGAAATCAACAATGGATTATAACTCCATTCTTCTCCAACGATATTAAAGTTTGGGTATTCTTTCATGATGGCTCCTGCCCAATTTGACATGAATTCTTTGTTTGGATACGGGTAGGTATCTTGTCGAATTCCACCCAATCCTAAAGTTTCAATCCACCAAATACTATTTTGAGTGATATAATTTGCCATAAAAGGGTTTCGCTGATTTAGATCTGGCATACCAGAAACAAACCAACCTTGAGACAAACGATTTTTGTCTACTTGTGAAGCATACGAATCTTGATTAGCGGTTCTTCTATGGTTCGTATTTTGATTAACGCTATTGTTCCAATTATCTATGTTTTTTTCATAATTCTCTTGATAGTTGACCCAATCAGAAAATGGTAAATCTCTCATCCACCAGTGTTCTAATCCACAATGATTAGCTACTTGATCCATAATAAGTTTAATACCTCTTTTATGTCCTTCGTCAGCTAATTTCCTGTATTCTTCAAGTGTTCCAAAACGAGGGTCAACTTCATAGAAATCTGTCATTGCATAGCCATGATAGGATGCTCTTGGCATATCATTGGTCAATAAAGGACTTGGCCAAACGGCAGTAAATCCCATATCTGCTATATAGTCTAAATGGTTTGTAATTCCAGAAATATCTCCTCCATGACGGGCGTAATCGTCTTTACGGTTGATGGTTTTTTCATTGAGGTTTTCAAATACATCATTCTTAGGATTTGCATTTGCAAATCTGTCTGGTGTAATCAAATACACCACATCAGAACTGTTAAAACCTACAAAATCTTCAGCAGGCTTTTCTCTTGATTTTAACTCATACGTTTGCTTTAATTCTTTCCCTTCTGGAGTTTTAAAAATAATGTTAAACTTTCCTGCTGGTGTTTTATCACTAATCTCTAAATCTAAAAATAAATAGTTTGGACTTTTGGCTTGATGAGTCTTTTTTAGAGTAACTCCAGGATACGAAACAGAAACAACTGCACTACCAATATTAGGATGTTTTATAAGTAGTTGTAATTGAAGATTTTCAAAACCAATCCACCAGTTTGGCGGTTCTACTCGTTCAACATCATTTGATGTTTCTAAAAGTTCGGAGACTACTGCAGGTGTTTGATTTTCTTGACATGAAGTCAAAAAAAGCAGTCCAAAAATTGTAAAAAGGTAGATTTTTTTTTTCATGATGCTGCTATTTATTTTTATTCTTAGCTCTGGTTAGTGTACTCTTAAACTGTTACTAAATTGTTAGGAGCTACTATCACTAATTTTCCATTAACCAAAATTGTCAATTCATCTCCACTATCTAATTCAAAATTAGTTTCGTTTTGGTGTATGTTAACTTTTAAAACCTGATTTCTAAAATTAATTTTAAACGAGTATCCTTTCCATTGTTTTGGAATTCTAGGCGTAAATGATAATTTATTATCCTTTACTCTCATTCCTCCAAAACCCTCTACAATACTCATCCAAGTACCTGCCATGGATGTAATATGTAATCCTTCATGCACTTCATGATTGTAATCGTCTAAGTCTAACCTAGAGGTTCTAAGATAGAAGGTATAAGCTTCGTCCATTTTACCTAGTTTAGCTGCCTGAACGCTATGTACACAAGGAGATAAAGAAGATTCGTGAACAGTAAATGGTTCATAAAAATTATAATGGCGTTCTAATTCTTCTTCCGAAAAATGGTCTTCAAAGAAATAAAACCCTTGTAAGGTGTCTGCTTGTTTGATATAAGGAGATCGTAAAATTCTATCCCAAGACCAATGCTGATTAATAGGTCTTTGTGACTGGTCTAAATCGGCAACAGTTACTAAGTCTTTATCTAAAAATCCATCTTGTTGCAAAAAGACTTTATGTTCTTCTGAATATGGGAAAAACATATTCTCTGCAACTTCTTTCCATTTATCAATTTCAGCTTTTGTTACCTTTGTTTTTCCAAGAATTCTAATTGAATCCTCTTGATAATCAGTACTTACTTTATAAAGGCATTCAACAGCATAATCAATACACCATTTTGCAATGTAGTTTGTATACCAATTGTTGTTGATATTGTTTTCGTATTCGTTTGGACCTGTTACACCTAAAATTACATACTTTCCTTTATCTGTAGAGTAAGTAGCTCTTTGATGCCAAAAACGAGCAATGGCAATTAATACTTCTAATCCTTTTTCAGGAATATAACTAAAATCATTTGTATATCTGTGATAGTTGTAAATGGCAAAAGCTATAGCACCGTTTCTATGAATTTCTTCAAAAGTAATTTCCCATTCGTTATGACATTCTTCTCCATTCATTGTCACCATTGGGTATAGAGCAGCTCCGTTTCTGAATCCTAATTTTTCGGCATTCTCAATAGCTTTCTCAAGATGATTGTATCGATATTCTAATAAGGTTCTCGCTACTTTTTGATCTTTTGTCGCCATATAGAAAGGAATACAATAAGCTTCCGTATCCCAATAGGTACTACCTCCGTATTTTTCACCTGTGAATCCTTTAGGACCAATATTTAGTGAGGCGTCAGTTCCTAAATATGTTTGGTTTAATTGAAATATATTGAACCTTATGGCTTGTTGCGCTTTTACATCTCCTTCAATAGTGATATCTGCCCTGTCCCAAATTTGAGTCCATGATTTCTTTTGAAGCTCTAATAATTTTTCGAAACCTAAATCAGTTCCTTTTTTTAATACGTTTTTTGCAGCCTCTACTAATTTGGATTTGTCGTGATTTCTATCCACTACATACCCTCCAAATTTATGAATAGTAAAAGTCTGTCCTTGTTTTGTTTTTTTTGTGTAAGAACAAGAAGCTAAAGCTGAAGAATTTATTTCTTCGCAACCTAAATTTACTAATTGATCGTCTACAAATACTCTTGATTCCATGAAGGTACAGATATGAAAGTCTGTTTTCATGGTTGTTGCTTGTATAAATGACTGATGATTTTCTTGAGTAATATCTGTGATATTCCAAAACTGATCGTCCCAATTAGTATCTTCATTGGTAATTGCTCCGTCTAAATAGGAAGTAAAAATGACTTCTGCATCTGAGTTTATTGGAGTTACAGAATAATTGATAACTCCTAATTCATCTAACTGTAAGCTCAAAAATCGCTTACTAACTACATTAATTTGAATGTTATTTTGTAAAGTTGCTTTAAAACTTCTTGAAAGCCAACCTTCTTTCATGTTGAGTTCTCTTCTAAAATTCGAAATTTCTTTACAAGTATTGAGGTCTAATTTCTCTTGATTAACAAATACATTAATTCCGATCCAATTTGGAGCATTTAATACTTTGGCAAAATATTCTGGATATCCATTTTTCCACCAACCTACTCTTGTTTTATCTGGGTAATATACTCCTGCAATATAACTTCCTTGAAACGTGTCTCCTGAATAATCTTCTTCAAAATTTGCTCTTTGGCCCATAGCTCCATTACCAATACTGAAAAGGCTTTCAGATGATTTTACAGTCTTAGGGTCAAATCCTTCTTCTACGATAGACCACTCATTTGGAATGATATAATCTTGATTCATTCTTCTATTTTTTTCTTAGGATTGATTCTTTAATTTTAACTCTTCTGTTAAGAGCATGTCTATAAATTCTGTTGAGATTTCAGTAAAATCTTTAAAAACAAAATCTGCTTCAAATAACACTTCTGAACTTCCTATACCAATAGAAATCATATTTGCATTATTTGCTGCTTGAATTCCGGCTACAGAATCCTCAAATACGATGCAGTCTTCTGGGCTTAAGTTTAAAAGCTTAGCTGCAGTTAAAAATACTTCGGGGTTTGGTTTTCCTTTAGAAACATCAGTACCATCAACTATAGCATCAAATGATTCAAATAGGTTGACTTTTTTTAAGATATTACGTGCATTTTTACTTGCAGAACCTAAAGAAATAGGTTGATTTTTTAATTGTAAATATGCTAAAACTTTGGTAACATCGGGTAAAATTTCTGACTCGTCCATTTGATCAACATACTTCAAATAATCATGATTCTTTTTTGTCATTAATTCAGTGAATTTATCATCAGAGAGTGTTATACTTCCCCAAGCCAAAATCTTTTCTAAAGACTTTATTCTACTAACTCCTTTTAGTTGCTCGTTTTGTTCTTCAGTAAAATCAACACCAAATGAATTGGCTAGTTTTTTCCAAGCTAAAAAATGATATTTAGCAGTATCAACAATAACACCATCTAAATCAAATATGAACCCTTTTACTTTCATTTTATTACAATATCTTTTTTATCATTAATTCTAAATGATAAGAATCCGGCAATTAAAAAACTAACACCACTTACTACCAATGCAAATATTGCTTGATTACCATAAGCGTATTTTACTAAAGGTCCTCCAATTACTCCGTTAATAATTTGGGGTACAACTATGAAAAAATTAAAAATTCCCATATAAACTCCCATCTTTTTTGGTGAAATAGAACCTGCTAACATAGCATATGGCATTGATAAGATACTTGCCCAAGCTATTCCAATAAACAACATAGAAAGTATTAACCAATTCGGGTTTGGTAAGAAATAGATTAGTAAAAGACCTATACCACCGCAAAATAATGCGTAAGCGTGTGTTTTCTTTCTACTAATAGATTTTGCTATAACTGGGAGGATGAATGCAAATAATGCTGATACTCCATTGTAAATTCCAAATAAGATTCCAACCCAATTTCCAGCCTCTTGATAGGTTTCACTACTAGAGTCGCTAAAAGGTAGGCCATAAATGTGTTGAGCAATTGCAGGTGTTGCAAAAACCCACATCCCAAACAAAGCAAACCAAGAAAAAAACTGTACCCAGCTAAGTTGACGCATGGTTTCAGGCATTTTTCTGAAATCATCAAAAATGTCAGATAATTTTGCTTTTGGTTTTTCTTCATCAGATTCTTCAGCATTGTCAAACTGAGCCATTTCCTCTGGACTGTACTCTTTTGTGGTGAAAATGGTTATTAAAATTGAAACAATTAAAACTACTGCTCCAATAATAAAAGACCATAATAAATTATCTGGTACAGTTCCTTCTTCAGAAACTTTTGCCACACCAAACCAATTTGTTAAGACCCATGGTAACCAAGAACCAACTACGGCTCCAATACCAATTAATGCAGTTTGTATACTAAATCCTTTTGTAGTTTGTTCATCTGATAAGTTATCCGCTACTAAAGCTCTAAAAGGCTCCATCGCAATATTAAATGATGCATCCATAATCATTAACATTCCTGCACCAACCCATAGAGCTGGCAGAATTGCAATCATAAAGTCTGCTTGAGGAATTAACACCATTCCGACAGATGCTAAGACAGCACCTAATAAAAAGAAGGGTTTTCTTCTTCCAAATCTTGTCCAAGTATTATCACTATAGTGTCCAATGACTGGCTGAACAATTAACCCCATTAATGGTGCGATCAGCCAAAACCATGAAAGTTCGTGCACATCAGCTCCAAAAATTTGAAGTATTCTACTAGCGTTTGCATTTTGTAGGGCAAAACCCATTTGAATTCCTAGAAATCCGAAACTCATGTTCCAAATCTCCCAAAAACCTAAGGTACGCTTTTTCATTATCGTATATTGTTAGTTAATACTACGATAAGCGCTATGACTTATCAATTTCAATTGTGTGGAATGAAATTTATTGATAAATCTGTTTTATTATGTGGTAAAGATATAATTTTTTGTGAAACGCAAAGGGAAAATAGAAAAAATTAACCTTAGCTAGACTCTCTGATGTTTAAAGTACTAGAGATTACCTTGGTTTTTGGAGGTAGGTTCTCACTATCGTTTTCTATTCTATCTATCAACAATTCTACCGCTTGTTTTCCCATAGTAAATCCATGCTGAACAATGGCTGTTATTGAAGGTGATGAATATTCTGAAATCAGTCCGTCCGTAAATCCAACAACAGAAATATCTTCCGGAACTTTCATTCCTTTTTCTCTTACTGCTCTAATTGCAACAGCAGCATATATTTCATTTACTGCAAAAATTGCATCAATGTTTTTGTCTATAACTTTAAAAATTTGCTCTTTTAAATCAGAATTATCATCTATCTCAATTGCAAGATTTGAGCTATTGTATAAATTGAACTCCTTTAATGCTTTTATATATCCTTTTTCTCGTAAAACACCAATATTTACATGTGCTGGGGTTGATAGCATTGCGATTCTTTTCCTTCCTTGCTCAATTAAATGTTTCGTCGCTTTATATCCTCCACCGATATCATCAACTATTACTTTATCACAATCTATAGAGTCTAAAACTCTATCAAACATCACCAAAGGAATTTCCTCATTTACTAAATCTTGCAAGTGTTTAAAGTCTTTATTTTGTAAGGTTTCTTTTGCTACAGAAATCAATAAGCCATCTACACTCCCGTTAGAAAGCACTTTTAGGTTATCAACCTCACTTTGATAAGATTCATTAGAAAAGCAAACCATGATATGATATCCTTTTTCACTAGCTCCTTTTTCGATTCCTTTTATTACTGTTGAGAAGAAATGATGGACTATTTTAGGTAAAATCACCCCAATTACCATAGTTTTTTGATTCCGTAACTGTAATGCAAGATTATTTGGTTTGTAATTAAAAAAATCTGCGTAAGCTTTAATTCTTTCTTTTGTTTCAACACTTATTTCATGACTATCTCTAAGAGCTTTAGATACCGTAGATGTTGAAACCCCTAGTTCTTTTGAAATTGTTTTTATTGTAATTTTTTGCTTCATTTTTTGATGTATAAATAATCAAATAAGTGTTTTTTGTATTTTTGATAAAAAAATCAAAAGTTGTTAACACGAAACCGATTTCGGAAAAATGATCATAAAAGTTGTTAACACGAAATCGGTTTCGTATGTTATATACTAAAGGAGTCAACACTTTTATTTAATACATTCGGTATGTGGAATGTGAATTTATTGTTAATCGCAAGTCAAATTTACGGTTATTATTTAACATAAAATACATGAGAAAATTTAAATTATTGTTAACTGGAGTTCTTCTACTTTCATCTTTTGCGATGTTTGCCCAACAAACATTAAAAGGTGTAGTAAAAGAAAAAGCAACAGGTGAAGGATTGCCTGGTGTGAGCTTAATTGTTAAAGGTACTACGAATGGTACGTTTACAGATTTTGATGGAAACTTTGAACTAAAAAACATAAAGACAGGAGACGTAATTGTTGCAACGTATTTAGGTTTTGCAAGCAAGGAAGTGACTATCGGTTCAAATTTTAATATTACAATTGAACTTGAGGAAAGTTCTGAAAGACTCGATGAAATTGTTGTAATCGGATACGGTACTACTACTGTGAAGGATGCAACGGGTTCTGTTGAGGCTATTACACAAAAAGATTTTACAAGAGGAAACATTGTAACACCTGAAAATTTATTATCTGGTCGTGTTTCTGGAGTAAATATTACTCAAAGCGGAGCTCCTGGTGCAGGAGCGCAAATTCGTATTAGAGGTGGTGCTTCTGTTTCTGGAAGTAATGACCCTTTAATTATTATTGATGGTTTACCTTTAGAAGGTGTTTCGCTTTCTTCTATAAACCCAAATGATATCGAATCCTTTTCGATTCTTAAAGATGCATCAGCTACAGCTATCTATGGATCTCGTGCAGCAAACGGAGTTATTATCATTACTACAAAAAAAGGATCTAAGAGCTTTAGTGCTGATTTAGATTTACAATACAGTTCTGCAACTAATGAAAATAGAATAAATGTATTTTCTGCGGATGAATTTAGAAATATTGTTGGTCAACAATTTCCTTCTAGAGTTGGAGATTTAGGAACTGCGAATACAGATTGGCAAGACGAAATCTTTAGAAATGGTGCACAGAAAATCACCAATCTTTCTTTAAGAGGGTCTCTTCTTGGAGTACCAACGAGACTATCTATTGGTAATACCGTAGTCAATGGAGTATTGATTCATGATAAAAATAGAAGGTCTAATGTTTCTTTATCTTTAAATCCCTCTTTCTTGGATGATCATTTAAAAGTGAGCATTAATGCAAATTATGCAGATAACTCAAGAGACGCTGCAGACCAAGGGCAAATTTCAGCTGCACTTCGTTATGATCCAACTCAGCCTGTTTTTGATTCAACTTCTCCATTTGGAGGTTATTATCAGCACAGAAATGGTGTTAATATTGCTAACGGAGGAAGAAATCCAGTAGCTGCATTAGCTCAGAATCTAAATATAACTGATGCAGATAGAATCTTTGGAAATGTGAGAATCGATTATAAACTTCACAACTTACCAGAACTACATGCTGTTGTAGAATTAGGATATGATAATCAGAAATTCAACTCTAGATTTTTAAGTTCTATATATGCTGCTACTACAGATCCTGTAGCTCTTTTTAGAGGTACAGAATCGTATTCAGACTTTGAATCAACAAACACAAACTTAAATACTTATTTTGCTTATGATAAGACTTTTGACAAGTTAAAAGTAAAAGGTACTTTGGGATATAACTATCAAAAGTTTGTTGGTGAAGGAAGCTTTACAGGAAATTTAAGAGATCCTCTTTCTGTTCCTGGTGTAAATACAAATGATGATGTGATACTTTTGGCTTATATATCTAGACTCGAGTTATCTTATAATGATAAATATTTATTTACAGCTAACTATAGAAGAGATGGAACTTCTAGGTTTGGTCCTAGTAATCGTTTTGGAAACTTCTTTGGAGTTGCAGGTGCATGGCAAATTGGAGAAGAAGATTTCTTAAAAGACAGTGAAACCATTTCTTCTTTAAAATTAAGAGCAAGTTATGGTACCAATGGTCAACAGAGTATTAATGAAGGTACTATTTACTTAGATCGTTTTCGTTCTGGTGATCCACAATCACAAGTTGTCTTTGGAGGTTTAGTAATTTCTCCAGCAGTAGCTCAAGCAATCAACAGAGATTTAAAATGGGAAGAAGTTTCTACTGTAGAGGTAGGTATTGATTATGGGTTGTTTGATGAAAAAATAACCGGTAGTATTAGTGCTTATAGAAAAGAATCACAAGATTTATTATTCCCTACTCAAATAGCAGAAGGAGCTAACTTTACAAACAGAATTGTTCGAAACATTGGAGATTCTAGAGTAGATGGATTAGAGTTCTCTATCAATGCAGATATTATAGAAAAAGAAAATATGAACTGGAGTATTAACTTCAATGGTTCTTTCTTTAATAGAGAAATTAACAATCTGCCTTTAGGATTAGATATTGTAACCGGAGGAATCGCAGGAGGAACTGGAAATAATATTCAATTACTTCGTGAAGGATTTGCACCAAATTCATTCTTTGTTTACAAACAATTATATGACACCAACAACAATCCAATCGAAGGAGCTTATGCAGATTTAGATGGTAACGGTTTAATTAATGATGACGATAGATATATAAAGAACAATCCTGATCCTGATGCTACTTTTGGTTTTCAATCGACATTTAATTATGATGGTTTTGATTTTTCTTTTAACTTAAGAGCAAGTATTGGAAATTATGTTTATAATAATGTAAACTCATCAAACTCACAATATGCTTTATTACAAGATCAGTCAGTTTTAGGAAACGTTCCTACTTCAGTCTTAAACACGAACTTTTTAAATACTTCTGATGTTATCCTTTCAGATATTTATATAGAGAATGGATCTTTTTTAAGAATGGATAACGTAACACTAGGATATACCTTTGAAAAGCCATTTAAAGGATTTAAAAGTGTACGTCTTTGGACTGGTGTACAAAACGTATTTGTTATCAGTGAATATTCAGGGATAGATCCTGAAGTATTTAACGGTATTGACAATACAATATACCCAAGAGCAAGAACTTTCTTATTTGGAGCTAACATTAAATTCTAAAAAAAATGAAAACAAAATATTTAAATTTAAGGATTCTAATAGTATCCTTAGTTCTAGTCACTTTCTTTACCTCATGTGAGGGAGATCTTGATGTGACACCACAAGATGATCAAAACACACTGGCAGACGAGTTTTTTCAAAATGAAAGTGCTTATCTAGAAGTATTAGCTAGTGTTTATGGAAACTTAGCACTAACAGGTACTGATGGTGCTGGAAGTTCTAATATTCAAGGTTTAGATGCCGGAACTTCTCAGTACGGTAGAACATTGCTTTACATGCAAACATTAGCAGCCGATCAAATGATTTGGTCGTATGAAAATGATCCAGGAACTAGAGAAATTCAAAGAAATATCTGGACTACTCAAAACCCAATATTTTTAGGTTTTTGGGGACGTGCTCATACATCAGTAGCATTTGCAAATAATTTATTAAGAGAGACTACAGATGCAAAACTTGATGAAAGAAATGTTTCTGCAGCTACTCGTGCAGAGATTGTAAACTTCAGAGCAGAAGCAAGATTATTAAGAGCATTGTCTTATTATCACTTAATGGATTTATTCGGAAAAGCAAACTTTATAACTGAAGACGATGCTTTAAACACAATTCCACAAGTATATGACAGAGCACAATTATTCGCTTTTATTGAGTCTGAGCTACAAGCAATTAATTCAGATTTAGTAGCGCCAAGACAAAATCAATATGGTAGAGCTGACCAAGCAGTAGCTTGGATGATTTTATCTAAAATGTATTTAAATGCAGAAGTATATATTGGACAAGCTAAATACACTGAAGCGTTAACAGAACTTAATAAAATACTTGGTGGAGGCTTTATGCTTGCAGATGAATATGCACACAATTTCATGGCAGACAACGATGTGAATTCTGCAATTAATGAGATTATTTTCCCAATTGGTTCAGATGGCTTAGTTACCCAAAACTTTGGACCAGGAACGGTAATGATTAACGGTTCTGTTGGAAGTATTGAAGTAAACGGAGCAGAAGTAGGAGTTGAGCCAGGTGGTTGGGGAGGAGCCCTTCGTGTAAGAAAGCAATTTGCAGATCTTTTTGATGGTGGTTTATATAGTACTGATACAAGAAATACAATCATTTCAGAAGGAAGAACTGTAAACATCATTGATATTTCTGATAGAGATTCTGGATATATTATCCAAAAATACTCTAACGCAACCTCTACAGGTGGTTTTGGTATTGACCAAGTTTTTGTTGATACAGATTTTCCTTTATTCAGATTAGCCGATGTTTACTTAATGTATGCTGAAGCTGTACTAAGAGGTGGAAATGGTGGAGATATGAATACCGCTAAAGGTTTTATAGATGCATTAAGAACAAGAGCTAACAACCCTAATTTAGTTCCTGTTGGAGATATTACCCTAGAGTTTATTTTAGACGAAAGATCTAGAGAACTTCACTGGGAAGCACACAGACGTCAAGACTTGATAAGATATGGTCTTTTCACTGGCGGAAATTATAACTGGGCATGGAAAGGAAATGGAAGTAATGGTATAGCAATACCTTTAAATTACGATTTATATCCAATTCCAGCTGCTAGTTTATCATCCAACCCTAACCTAACTCAAAATCCAGGTTACTAAAACTATGAAAACAATGAAAAACTATAGAAAATTATTATCGAGCATGGTCATCATGGCACTTACTATTGTGCTGTTTACTTCTTGTGAAGATGATGCAGAACTATTTGTTACAGCTGCTAACCCAACTGCACCTGTTTTAGCAGAATTAGGAATTCCTAGTATAGAATTAGATGCTGTTAACACAAATAATCCTGCGATTACCTTAAATTGGCAATCAGCAGATTACGGGCAACAAGCCTCTGTAAATTATGCAGTTCAATTTGCATCAGATGATGCTTTTACCACTCCAATAACTACAACATCTGTTACTGGAAATAATTCTACAACTTTAAGTGTCAATGAACTTAACTCAGCTGCAGGAACTGTTGGTTTACCTCCATTTGCTTTTAGTACAATTTATGTTAGAATTGTCTCTTCTTTAGGATCTCAAAATGGTATTCCACTTACTTCTAACACAATTAGTTTGATGGTAAGTCCGTTCTTTAACTATCCGTTTACTGACTATTATTTAGTTGGTGATGCAACAGCTCCAGGATGGAATAACAACAACAATAACCCTCCTTTATTTAGAGACGGATCAAATCCTAACGTATATTACTATACCGGTTATTACAATTCTGGACAATTTAAAGTTTTAGAAGTTAAAGGATTATGGCAACCTCAATGGGGTACTAATGATGGGTCTTCTATTGAAGTGAATGATGGAACTGGAAGTGACCCTAACACATTCCCTAATAACAATAATAACATTGCAGCCTCAGGTTTTTATACTTTTAGCATAGATTATTCTAATAATAACTATTCTTTTGAGGCCTACGACGCAACTGGCGCTACTGATTTTACAAGCATGACAATGCAAGGATCATCAGCTCCTCCTTCAGCTACCATGACTCAATCTACATTTGATAGCCATATATGGTATGTGAATAATATAAGGTTAGTTCCTGGTGATTTACAATTTTTAACTAACACAAGTTCTGTTTGGGCAGGAAGCACATCGTTTTCTGGACAAGCAACTGAGAATGGAGGAAATATTTCTGTAGTAGTTGAAGATGATTATGATGTATGGTTTAATGACTTAACAGGTCGTTATATTTTAATACCTCTAAACTTATAATCAATAGAAAAAATAAAAGACATGAAATTATATTTAAAAAAATTAAGCTTTGTTTTTCTAGCCCTTACTTTATTGTTTGGTGCTTGTGACGACGATGAAAGTATTACAATAACTAGCCCAGAGGCAGCCTTTGTATTACAACAACCAGGAATTAGTAACGTTTTCTTAAATTTTGGATTACCTACTAATCCAGCATTAAATGTTACTTGGAAAGATGATTTAACAGGAAGCTCTTCTTATGATGTTGAAATGTCATTAGAGGATACTTTTGCAACCCCTATCGTTTTAGGAACTGCTACGGGTAGATCTTTTTCTTACAGTGTAGAAAACTTAAATGATGCAATTATTAATGCAGGTGCTACCACCTTTAGAGATGTAGCTGTCTATGTTAGAATTAATTCAGGGGCTTCTGTCTCTAATACAGTGTTATTTTTAGTAACTACCTACCCAACGGATCCTGCTCAAATAAGTAGTCCGATAGGTGGAGATAGTTTTGTACTATCGATAGCATCACAAGATTTAGTTGCAATGACAGTTAACTGGTCTGATGCAGTATTATCATCTACTTTAGGTATTGATGTAGAATATACAATTGAAGCTGCTGCTGCAGGAACAGATTTTGCAAGTCCTGCTGCTGTAGGAGTTGTAACTAATGTAGAAACATTAGGAGTTACTCATGCTGAATTAAATGTTATTGCTTTAGGATTAGGTATTCCTGCAGATACAGCAGGTGATGCTGACATGAGAATTATCGCTAGAACGACTAATGAAAATGGAAGTACTTTAACAAGAACGTCTGAAACAATTACCGTTTCGATTACTCCTTTTAATACTATTTTTCCATATTTATACTTTGTTGGAGACGCAACCACACCAGGTTGGAATAACAACAATAACAATACGGCTGTTTTTAGAAGTCAAACGACACCAAACTCTTATTATTTTACTGGTTATTTTAATGCAGGTGCCTTTAAAATGTTAGAAGTTAAAGGTCAATGGCAACCTCAATGGGGTACCAATGATGGTACAACAGTTGCTGTAAACCCAGGTGGTGGATCAGATCCAGGAACATTTAATGTAGGTGCTGCTGGATATTATACATACACCTTTGCTCCATTAAGTGCTGGTTCAGGATTTACTGTAACTTCTTATGATGCAACATCAGCTCCAACATACGCTAGAATTGGTCTTATTGGTCAAGCTATCGGTGGATGGGGAGATGCAGATGAAATCGATTTAACTCAAGATGCTAACAATCCTCACTTATGGTATGCTAATGGAGTAACATTCACAAACGGTGAAGAATTCTTAATCAGACCTAATGATGATTGGGGTAATGGAGTATGGAGACATACAGGCTCAACAGAATTATTTGGAGAAGCTGTTTTAGCTGGAAGTGGAAGTAATTTTCCTTTTTCTGCTCCAACTGGTTCATACGATGTATGGTTTAATGACCTAGATGGTAGCTATGTAATCATACCTAACTAAGAATATTTATAGACAAAAAAGGCTGATGTATTTCAGCCTTTTTTTTTAAAAAATTTATATATGAAGAAAATTACACTTTTATTACTACTTACACTTACCTCAATAACTTTTTACGGTCAAGTAACAGTAAGTCCTAGTACTTTTGAATTAAATCAATCGATTACTATAACAGTTGATGTAAATGCAAACACAGGATGTAACGGATTATCAAACCCTACAAAAGTCTATATGCACTCTGGTGCAGGTGATGATATTAATGCTTTTGGATTTGATGTGGTTGGTAATTGGGGGCAAGATGATGGGGTTGGAGAAATGATTTCTATTGGTGGTGGTCTTTGGGCAATTACCATTAATCCATCTACATATTATACATTAACTTCAACTCAAGCTGCTAATGTTACCCAACTGGGGATGGTCTTTAGAAATGAAGATGGAAGTCAAGAATTTAAAGATACTGGTTGTAGTGATTTTTTTATTCAAGTAGGCCTTTTTCAACTAACACTTACCGCACCAACAGATAACCCAACTATAGTAAACTCTGGAGCTAGTGTTCCAATTACTGCTACTGCTACACAAACCGCAGATTTTACCTTAAAAGCAAATGGAGCAACAGTAAATACTCAAAATGGTATTACTAATTATAATTTCTCTCCCTCTGTAACTACCACAACAACTTTTGTGTTAGAAGCAGATAATGGATCTGAAGTACTCTCTGAAGAGTTTCAAGTTGTTGTTAATCCAACGGTTGTTCAAGAAGCAATTCCAGCTGGAATTGTTGAAGGAGTTAATTACAACCCTAGTGATGCAACCAAAGTAACACTCGCTGTAAAAGCTCCGAACAAAGATTATATTTTTGTTGCCGGTAGCTTTAATAATTATGAATTCGATAACAACTTAGTGATGAAACAAGATGTTTCAGATACTGATTTATATTGGATAGAAATTACAGGATTAACTTCTGGTCAATATTATACGTATCAATATTGGTTGGTAGATGAAACACCCATTGCAAATTCACCACAAATCGTAAAAACCGCAGACCCATATTCTCCTGTAGTCTTATCTCCATTCGATGATGGAGGAATTACAAATTTTCCTGGAATGCCAACCTATCCAGCTGGACAAGAAAGGGAAGTTACCTTAATTAAAACTGGTCAAACTCCATATAACTGGGTAGTTGATAGTTTTGATAAACCTAAAAAAGAAGATTTAGTTGTTTATGAGGTATTAATTAGAGATTTTGATGCAAATAGAAGTTATCAAAACCTTATTGATCGTTTCGACTATTTTAAAAACTTAAACATAAATGCCATTTATTTAATGCCAATTATGGAATTTGATGGGAATGAAACATGGGGTTATAATACTTCATTTCATTATGCATTGGATAAATTTTATGGAACTCCTGAAAAATTCAAAGAATTTGTTGATTTATGTCATCAAAATGGAATTGCTGTAATTCTTGATATTGCATTAAACCATGCAACTGGAAGAAATCCTTTAGTAAGAATGTGGATGGATGATCCCGATGATGATGGTTGGGGTGGTCCTTCTTCTGAAAACCCATACTTTAACACGGTCGCTCAGCACGATTATAGTGTTTTTAATGATTTTAATCACCAAAGTTCACTCACCCAAGAATACACAAAAAGAGTTGTAAGTCATTGGATCGAAGAATATAAAGTTGATGGTTTCCGTTGGGATTTAACCAAAGGATTTACTCAAAATTGTGGACCGGGGTCTGGTAGTGGTTGTACAGATAATTACCAACAAGACCGTGTAGACGTTTTAAAATCTTATGCAGATCATTCTTGGAGTATCGATCCAACTCACTATGTAATTTTTGAGCATTTAGGATCTGATAATGAAGAACAACAGTGGGCGAATTATAGACTAAATGAGACTGTTTCAAAAGGTGTGATGATGTGGGGTAAAATGACTTCAGAATACACAGATTTTGTTCAAGGGTTTACTTCAAATATTTCTAGAGCTACACATCAAAGTAGAGGTTTTAATGCACCTAGATTAATGATGTATCCAGAAAGTCATGATGAAGAGCGCGTGATGTATGAAGCTGTAACTTTTGGAAACAATTCTAATTCTTCTCATAATGTAAGAAACTTAAACATAGCATTAAAAAGAATGGGATCTATGGGGGCTGTAAGTTTAACATTGCCTGGCCCTAAAATGATTTGGCATTTTGCTTCTTTAGGAATGGATGATTCAATTTGGACTTGTAACAATGGTAGTGTTCAAAATGGAAATGATGGTTGTAAATTAGCAACTAAACCGCAACCTCAGTGGACAGAAAACTGGTTAGCCGATGCAGATAGAAGTAATCTATACAACACCTGGGCTCGTTTAATTGATTTAAAAATAAACGAACCTGTATTTGAAGGTGATTTTGTTCTTGAAGGCGCTACACAATCTGTAAGAGCCTATATTTTTGATGCAAGTATTCCAGATGGTCAATTGAAAAATGTTGTAATTCTAGCCAACTTTAGAACTATTGACCAAAACATTGTACCCGATTTTCCAACTACAGGAACATGGTATAATTTAATGGATAATACACCATTTAATGTCTCTAGTACTTCAACTCCAATTCTTATCCCTGCTGGTGAATTTAGAATTTTTGGAAATGCTGCTGCTACACTTTCTACTGATGATGAGAGTATTATTTCTAATGATTTATCTATTTACCCAAACCCTGCAAATAGTAATTTCCAGATAAATAAAGAAACTAACGGTGTCATTATTTATAATCTTTTAGGAAAAGTGGTTACAGAATTTAATGGAAGGTTTGAGGCAGGTCATAATTTTGATATCAGTTCTCTAAATAAAGGAATCTATTTCCTTAGAATAAAAAACAATCAAAACAACAAGACCATTAAACTTATTAAAGAATAAGATCGTTTATTGTTTTTTAGACTGATAAAAAAAAGAGGAAAACAATTGTTTTCCTCTTTTTTATTGATAAAGACTGTATCGATTAAAAATCTAAATACCAGTTAAATAAATCGGCACGGATACCAGCTCTTATCCACATATTGTTATTAGTTGAAAATCCATTTGTTGGTGCATCAATCGAAAAATTACGATAACTAACACCTGCAAATAAACTTAAATTATTAGAAGGATTGATTAAATAATCTCCCTGTAAGTCTATATTAAAAATAGTAGCTGCGTTTCCTTGAGCTAGAGCATTTCCCGTATCACCAAGTCTTATATCATACGATTGAAAAATGTTTCCTCCATAACTGGTCGTTTCATCTACAAAATCAAATCCTTTTTTACCAATGATTAACTTTGCGCTTCCACTCCAACGATCTTTTTTATATCTAGCAATTCCGACCAATTCCCAAAAATTTGCACCCCATAAATGACCTAAGGCTTGATTGTTGTTCCCATAATTTAATATTGGGTTTCTATGAGCAAAAGTATAAGGTCTTGCATAGTTAAACTCTCCTTGTAAGAATAGATTTTTAACCTTAAAAGCATCAAAATATTTTGCCCCTAGTTGAATAGAAAATTTGTTTCTCCAGTCTCCTAAGTTTGTAAGATTTCCAACAGAAAATTCATCAACGACCAATTGAGAATACAATGAAATTTGATCTGATAATTTATACTTAGCAGTTAAACCAACTAAGGCGTTTCCAGAATCTTCACCTCTATTAAACTCTACAGATCTATAAAACATTACAGGATTAAAAAACCCTGCATCAATGCCATTTTCACTTGCAGAAATTGCCGTTTCAAATAGTCCTAAGTTAAATCTTTCTGTAATATTGATGCTCAAATAATGAATAGCAATGTACTTTCTAGCATGCTCATTATTAATAACAGAAGCGGGTCTTAAATCGTTCCCCCAAATCCAAAGATTTGTATATTTAAACTTCCAAAAATCTACGGATGCTTTCAAATATAAAGAGGGAGCAGCCACGTCTGAAAGTACAAAAGATCGATATCCGTCTCCTATAAAATTTCTTCCATGTCCAAATTGAAATTGTAAGAATTTATTTGGTGTATACGACAAATATCCTTCTGCTACAGGATAATCGTAAGCATCGTCTTTAAAACCTTTTGCTTTTCCTCTTCCTGGCACTAATCCTTCAGAAAAAGCTGGACGATTATTTAATGAGGGGTTAGAAATAAATTCATTGACATATCCTGCAAATCTACCTTGACTTTCATATACCGTTGCAGAGTAAGAAAGTTGTTCTCCTAAGCCTCCTTGTATTTGTAAAATTCTAGAGTTATTATAGGTAAAAGAAACATTGTCTGAATTATCTTTTCCTAGCTGAACATCAACTAAAAAATCTAAATTAAACCAATAATCTTCTCCTTGAACTGATAATAAGTGTTCATTCCAAACTTTTCTCCCAAGCCAAGTTTGTTTTTCAGGTCTGATAAATTGATTTACTGTTGAGTCTAGGTTTATAAGTTGATTTACGTCTTTATATAAATAAGGTTTTGAAGCCGTATGCGTATTATTTTTATGCATTGCATATTCATAATCTACATAACGTTGATGTGTAAATGGAATATTTAAATGACTTGTATGTTTTGGGTATTTAGATGTGTTTACTAGATTTTTTACTACCTTATTGATGTCTTTTTTTTGAGGTTCGTAATTATAGATCATCTCTGGTTCTGGGTCATCTAACAAAGGAAAAACCAACGGAAAAACAAATTGCATTTCTACATTATGATTATTGTAACTCGCCGGTTTTATTTTAGGGAATTTTAAAAAAACTCGTTCTACTTCATCTTTTAATTCTTGATAAGGTGAATTGACATAAATCAGCTTAAAAAAACCTTGATTATTTACAATAAAAGTAGCGTTGACAATTCCTTTAAAATTCTCATTTTCAATTATTGGCGGTTCTTTAAACTCGTTGTAAAATGTTTCTTTTGTTAGCTTAAAAAAACAATCTTTTATGTTTTCTATGGTTTCTCCTGTACATTCATCAAAAACAGGAAATTTCTCTACCTGAGAGAAACCCATAATAGGAAGCAATATATAGATGGCAAGAAAAAGTTTCTTCATTTAAGGATTAATTTTAGATACGCTGTTCTCTTTTAATTGATAGGTTTCTTTACTCTCTGGACAAATTGCAAAACCATTTTCATTAAATTCTAATCGATGTCCATATTCGCTAATCCAACCTATTTGTTTTGAAGGATTTCCAACAACCAAAGCATAGGGTAAAACTTCTTTGACAACTACGGCTCCGGCGCCTATAAAAGCATATTCACCAATATCATTTCCACAAACAATGGTAGCATTTGCTCCTATACTAGCTCCTTGTTTCACCAGGGTTCTTTTAAACTCATCTCTTCTTTTAATAGCACTTCTTGGGTTAATAACATTGGTAAATACCATAGAAGGCCCTAAAAAGACATCATCTTCACAGATAACTCCAGTGTAGATAGAAACATTGTTTTGAACTTTTACATTTTGACCTAAAATAACTTCTGGAGAAACCACAACATTCTGACCTAAATTACAGTTTTCACCAATAACACAGTTAGACATCACATGGCTAAAATGCCATATTTTTGTTCCAGAACCAATTTTGCAGTCATTGTCTATGATAGCGCTTTCATGTGCAAAGTAAGATTTCATAAAGCTAAAAAATGTATCGTTTTATATGATTCGAAAATACAATTTATTATTGAAATCTTAGTTAGCTACAACTATCAATATAAAAAGCAACCTAATTGGTTGCTTTTTATAGTAAACTGAATTATCTAAAAATATAAGATCACTCTACATCTATTCTCATAGGCAATGTATATTTAACTCGTACTTTTTTCCCTTGCTGTTCTCCAGGTTTCATCCTTGGTAGCAATTTTATAATTCTTTGAGCTTCTTTGTCTAGCTTTGGATGTGGAGCTTTTGTTCTGATATCGATAATATTTCCTAATTCATCAATTTTAAAAAGCATAATGACTCTTTTCTTTCCAGGTGATAATCCAAGTTTATTTGAGAGATCTGAATCAAATTTCTTTTGAAAGTGTTGCTGAATTTTTTTATTAAAACAATCTTTTAATTCTTGATTAGTTCCTTTACAACCGGGAAATATTGGTGCGTTTTCAACAAAATCCATGGGAATATCTTCAAGGATTTCTTCATCAATTTTAACTTCAGTAAACGTATCCAAAAAATCTGTTTCATTTGACTCAGGCTCTAAAGGTTCAATTACTGACTCTATAACGTCTTCTAAATCCTTTTTTTTGTCAATAGATATAAAAGGTTGTGGTTTTTTAACTTTAGGTGTTTTAGGCTCTGACCTTTTAGTCATAAACGTTTCGTCTTCTATAATAGAATTAAAACTAACTTCTGAAAGCTCTTTAAATTCTCTATTAACTGTTTCGTGTTCTACAATTACATAGGTAACAAAGAGAGCTAAAACTAAGCCTAGTTGCATAAAAATTTTACTGTAATTGTCTAAATTGTACTTTGGGTTTTTCTTGTTTTCCATAACTATATTTTTTTAGATTATTTACTAAAAAAACAAATAGTATGCCAATAAAAAATCCCAACTATAAAGTTGGGATTTAAATTTTTTAAAATGATGTATTATTATTCTACATCTATTCTCATAGGAAGTGTATATTTTACACCTACTGGTTTACCTCTTTGTCTTCCTGGTTTCATTCTAGGAAGTAACTTGATGATTCTGATAGCTTCATTTTGTAATCTTGGGTGTGGTGCTTTCGCTCTAATATCTACAATATTACCAGTTCTATCTATCTTAAATAACATGATGATTCTTTTTCTACCTGGAGATAATCCTAACTCATTTGGTAAATCCGTATCGAATTTTTTACCAAAATGTCTTTGCATCTGTTTGTTAAAACAATCTTTTAATTCAGCTTTGTTTCCAGTACAACCTGGAAATACCGGTACGTCTTCAATAATAGTAAAAGGAACGTCTTCAATTACTTCTTCAGCTTCTTCAACCTCAACGATTTCTTCAACCTCTACAGCTTCTGTTTCATCAGTTTCTGTAGATTCTATGACAGTTTCTTCAACTTCTTTTTCATCTTCAACAACCTCAATTTTTTCTGGAGTTGGTGGTGGTGGAGTTTTAGGAATTTCTGGTTCAATACGCTCTGTAATTGGAATTTCCTCTTCCAAATCAGCGTTCATTGATACATCTCCTAAATCACCAAATTGACGATCAAAAGTCTTTTTTTCTATAGCTACATAGGTAACAAAAAGCGCTAAAACTAGACCTAATTGCATAAACAATTTACTATAGTTTTCTAAGTTTGCTTTTGGGTTTTTTTTGATTTCCATTCCTGAAAGTTTTTTAATAGTTTGCTAATTTAATTAAATTATTGTGTGATTTACAAGATTTAACATTAAATAACCCGAATTTTTTTTTCAAATAAATGAAATGCTAAAACTGCTAAGACAACTCCTGAACCATTTGCTAGCATATCTAAATAACTTGCTGTCCTGTAAGTTGTTGTAACACCTTGCAACACTTCAATAATTATGCCGTAAATAAAACAGGCAAGAATTACATATTTAACGTTTTTATTGAATGCTTCTTTTTTATGAAAAGTATATAGCCAAGAAAGCATCAAGAAAAAATATGCAATAGCATGATATACCTTATCTGAATTTGAAAAAGATTCTAGTGGTATGTTATTCGTTTTAATGAGACTAAGAATTGCTATAAAAATAGTTATTGAAATAGCAATAAATATAGCCTTATCCTCCAATAAGGTCTTGATACGTTTGAGCATCTAATAAATCGGCTATTTGAGAATCGTCGCTAATTGTTAGTTTAATCATCCATCCTTTACCGTATGGATCTTTATTAACTAGCTCTGGCTCATCTTCTAATTCTTCATTAAATTCTATTACCTCACCAGATAACGGCATAAATAAATCTGAAACTGTTTTTACAGCTTCTACAGAACCAAATACTTCGTCTTTTTCTACGGTATCATCTAATGTATCTACATCTACATAGACGATATCTCCTAATTCTCCTTGTGCGAAATCAGTAATCCCTACGATTGCTGTATCTCCTTCAATTTTTACCCACTCGTGGTCTTTTGTATATTTTAAAGCTGATGGAATGTTCATTCTAATACTTGTTTTTTGTTAGTTTCCTCCTAAATTATATATAAAATTAAATCCTGCGTTTATTGACTGTCTTGGAAATGTGGTTGAAATCGCATATCTAGACGTTTGATGGTTATAATAAAACGACGTGGTTAAATTACTATTTAATCTGTATTCTGCAGTTAATTTTAATAAAAATAATTTTTGCCCTCCACTAATTTGATCATTGTCAGAATCTACAGACCTTACCAAAGTTAAATTGTCTCTTAATGAAATGTCTGCTCTTAAATTAATATCACCTTTCAAGGTTTGTTTCTTTCCTGTAAAAGAAGTCTTCATTTTTACATCTTTAAACACATAACCAAAACCAAATATATATTCAGTTCCTTTAATATCAGTAAGCGTACTGTTATTAAAATTCATAGTAAGTGTTCTATCTCTTTTTACTTCTCCACGCATAGAAAATGAGTTTTTCATCTTCATATCTACACGAATAAGTGGTGAAAACTCATCAACCAAGGTTGCTGAGGAGATCAAAATATTAGATTCGAAATTACCAGCTGCATTTGTTGCCGATGGATTGCTTGCATCAAACTGAAGGTTGTTTGTAAAGTTAGAAATTGTATACGAAGATTTATAACCGTGACTTAGACTAAAACTACTAAAGTTCTTTTTAAACCATTTGTATTTCATTAATCCTGTGTATCGTAAATTCCAAGCTGGAATAGGAATATCTCTAAAGATTCCAAGCTTCACTTTTCCTGCATCTTTACCAGAATATGCTGCTAAAAATGCTGGTAATAATACATCTTGACTGTTATTACCAAAACCTATTACAGTTCCAGTTACTGGATCAATATTACTTGGATCATTTACATCGATTCCTGCTTGTTCTCCTAATCGTCTAGAGATGGCAACTCTATTGGTTCTTAACTGTTGAAATAATTCGTCTCCATCTTTAAAAGCGGTAGAAAACATTGAGTGACTTGTACTAAAATTTCCTGTGATAAACGCAGGAATAGTTTCGTCTATAAATCCATTTCCAGAAGGATCACTAGCATCTACTCTAATATCTAATTGTTGTGATAAACTTCTAGTAGTAATCTTGTTTCCTGTAAGTTCTATATTTAAGTCTTTAACTGGTTTTAATGAAAAATTATAATCTAGTTTGTTATAATGAGTTCTTACATAAGTCTTGTCATAATAATCTTGACCATCTGCTCTTGGTGCTATTAACCAGCCATTTTCAAGAGCTCTGTTTCTTATATCTACCTGACTCCCAAAAACAAAGCCTAAAGATGGTGCTAAGCCTCCACCAAAATTATCTCTTCCTAAGAAACCAACTTCTGGCTCGTAACCCGGTAATAATTGTCCGTTGTTTTCTGTATAACTAATTTTCCCTGTTTTAACTGAGGTAATTAAATCATAAAACCCTTTCAGTACTTTTTGCCCTAAAGGTTGTTTATTTTTTTGTCTTGCAGATACCTGATTAGGAACACCAGGGCCTCCTAATGGATTTTTAGTTGCTTGCCCTCTTCCTTTTTTCTTTACAAATAAACTTTCAAATTTTGTGTCTTTATAAAGCTTTGCAAAGTTAATATTACCCGTAACGTTATGTGTATTTGCATTCTGAATTAAATTTCCAACTCTTTCTACAATCGTAGCGTCTTGAGAAGTGGCGCTCCAATCAAAATCGGCGGTATAAGCATAATCAACTCCTAAGAAACCTAAATGTGGAATTTTATTTATTGGAAATTTATAAGTAGTATTTAGTTTTTGATGATACTGGCTTGGTCTTCCAACATTAAAGAAATTATCAAAAATTTCTAAATCGTCTCCGTTTCCAAAAGCATCATAAATATAGCTGTTTGTTGCATTAAAATTAACCGCTAAAGATTTAGTAAAGTTAAAAGCCAAAGCATAATCCCAATCAAACAAGAATCTTCTTTGTCTTAATGTTGGTTGTGCGCTTAACCCTTCTACTAGATTTCTTGAACGTTGCTCATTAAAAGTTCTATTGATTCTAGAATTAACAGCAAGGCTTGTTGGAATTGGATTAAAATTGATATCTCTTATTAATTGTAAGTACTTACTTTTAAATAATTCTTTTTTCTTGAAAGGTTCTAGATATAAAGGTTCAAAAGTAAAGTTATAAGAAGCAGAGGCAAGTACATTTTGATTTATCGCTCTTTCAATATTATAATCTCGATGTGTTTCTTCGTTAAATGAATAAGATACTGAAAGGTTTTCTACATCATAGAATTTTGGTTTCTTAGATGATTCTGGATTACGATTTTTTCTAACATTAGTAAAACTGATACTTTTCCGTTTTGTGTAATCTCTAGACACATCGGTTCCTCTAGGAATATTAGAAGACAAAGCTGCATCTTCAACTTCAGCAAGTTCTACATCTTGGTATTGAGGATCAAACTTCGGGTCTATAAATGTTTCACCAACACTATAATTCATTGGCAGTTCTATTCCCCAGCTTTTAGGCATCATTTTCCCTAAATTGATACTCGTAGAAACATCATATTGTTTGGTTTCGTCTAAAGAACGTTGACTCACTCTATCCTCTACATTTCCAAAACCAACGGTTTGCATTCTACCCGTCATAGAAACATTTGCGACATCAGCAAAATTAGCATCTGCACTTACTACTGCAGCCCAACCTCCGTCGTTATCAAATCCGGCTGATCGTAATTCGTTAAACCAAATTTCTGCACTTTTATCTGTTGGACTATTATTTCTAACACCCAACATAATAGTTCTAATCTGAGCCAGCGTTGGATTTCCTTTTACTCTAATCACCAATTCACCAGGGTTTCCTCCGGGTGCCGTAAATAAATCATTAATGGGAGCATTTGCAACATCTCTTGCTAACTTGGTTTTCCCCAAAACCTCTAGCATCGCTTCTAGATTATTGGCTTCTGGCCAAACATCTAATGGTGCTAAACTTCCGTTTGGAGATATTTTTAAAGGAATTTCTAATTGATAAAAGTTATCATTTAAATCGGTTCCTAATCTTATAATTGCAGATAATTCATCGTCTCCAACACCTCCAACCATCGTTGGCTCGGCATGTAAAAACATTTTTAATTCTTTATATCTACGTAAATCAACACTAATGTTTTTATAAATAGCTCTTACTTTATTTTGAGCAAGATTATTTACAGTCATAGAAACTGATTGCTCGTTTTGCTGCTGAACAGTAGTACTCCCTTGTAATCTTTCTCTTACAATTCCTGGAGGTAAAACATATCTTCCTTCATTTTGCTCAATATTAACAACACCTACCTCAAAATTATTTAATTCTTGTTGCGTTAATGCTTGATCTGGGTTTACATTAGGATCTAATGTTCTCGTGTATCGTCTCCAGTCTCCACGAACCAAATCTAATTCTCCAAAACGCAAAACAACTGGCATTTTAAAGTTGGTCATAAACATTCTAATAAAACGAATGCTATTAAAATCAGATATATTATTGATGGGCGTTCCACTGCGAATTGGAATTCTAAATTGATACCATCTTGCCGTTTGTACTTGCCCGTTATTTAAAGTTACTTGGGTATCTTTTTGATCAACAATAAAGTTTTGACCCACGTTTAAATCACTACTATTTAATGAAACTTTATATTCATAATAACTCTCAACCGTATTCATCGTTTGATCTTTGTTGATGTCTTCTACATCAGGATATGTAGTTGCTGACGTCGGAAAAGATTCTGTTGATTGATTTAGAGTTGGTGAATTTCCTTGGGTATTGTTAAACAATTTATATCTTGTAATAATTGAGGCGTCAATAGCGTCTAAATCACCTCCTCTGTAATATCTATAATTATCTGATGCTGGATCTTCTAAGTTTGCGAAAGCAGGGAATTTAATTCTTTCCTCATCATCAGTTAACCCATCTAAACCAATATCTTGTCTTGTACGTGATGCATCTTCCTCGTCAAATGCATAAATGATGGATGGATTTCTTGGAACTTTTCCCCATCGTGTATCAATAGTATTCGTGTTTAATCCATCAGTTGGCAAACCATTTTCATACATTTTCTGATTATCTTTCAAGATATCTTCAGAAATGTTTCCTAAGTTAAAATACAAATCTCCAACTTGGTTTTGTGGGTCTTGTGGGTTAACTCCTTGTGGCAAACCTTCAGCGTTGGTAATAGAATAATTAGTATAGGGATCCATCATCCAAAACTGAATATATTCTACGTTCGCTTGTTCAAAATTATTGGTTGTTAATGGCCTCATAATTCCGGCCCAACGAGTATTTGGATCGGTAAAAGTTCCATCAGAACCTACATTGTCTGTGTCAAAATTATAAGGTCCTCTTTCACTCGGGAAAAAAGATAAATCTAAGGTTCTAACCAAAGTTTGTTGTGTGACATCTAACTCTTGATTTGGAAATAACTCATCAAAATTTATTTGTCTTGTTTCCGCTCTAGAAAGCGCATCAGCATCAATATTGCCAGGTGTGTTCCCAGCTCCATAAAAGATAGGATCAATATTATACCATGCTAATCTAGATCGTAAATCGTTATAGGTTAAATCACCGGCTAAACCATTTAAATTGGCTGCTGATCTTTGAGGTGTACTTGCTGTATACCATTGTAGAGGAGTTAATAAACTAATCGGAATTTGAGATGCCTCAAAATCATCGATATATGCTGTTGCAGATCCTGAAACGTCTATTCCGCTTGGAGAACCAGGAATTAAATATGCCATATCTGCTCTTATCGATAAATTTGACGGAGCGTCTGTATCTACAAATGGTAATTTATTAACCCACTTTGTAAACTGTGGCATTTCGGTTGAAAAATCTAAATTCATTCCCAACATCGTATTATTAATAGGTTCTACACCAAAGTTTACTTTTGGTGTTAATGGTCTTTCATTTACATTTAAAATGGTGGCCCCTAATATGAAGTTTTCATTGAAAATATGTTCAACATCAACTCCCATAAATGTTTTTCTTTGTTGATTAAAAACCGCATTATTTTCAGTTGAAACTTGAATTGGGATTCCTGATGATTGTAAGCCCGGATCTAATATCTGAACACGTCCTGCTAAATAATCTACTACATAATCAATTCCTTCTACCAATTGTCTTCCTCCGGCTGTCACAGTTACAGAACCTCTTGGAACATTAAATGCGTTTAATGGAATTCCACCACTATTTTCAGATTTAAAATATCCTTTTAATAAGAATTTATCTTTGTTCTGATTGTTGTTTTTTACATTGATTTTTGTGTCTAAATACAGTTCATTAAACACAAATAAATCAATATCTGCCTGAACGTTTAGGGAAGATTCTAAATCGTTTCCAAAAGGTTCTGCTTGTGGAAAAATCACATAACCATTTTGAGAATTAATGGTAATTCCTTCTACATAATCAAAATAACCATCTGGTGTTTGAAATTGTGTTTGATCTAATCTGTCTAAGTTAAATACCTGAAGTAAAGGTGTATTTGCAACACCTGTAGTTTGTGCATTTTGTAAAGTATTTGAAGGAATTCCTGTTTGGTCATCTCTATATTGAATCTCAAATCTAAAGCCATCTGGTGTTAATGGAAATGCCCCAAGCGCATATACATTTTTCATCATTAAGTTCCAAGTAGGAAACGCTTCTTCTACACCTGCAATTGTTCTTTTTGTTGTTAAAATTTCACTTCTTAATAACTTAACTGCTAAATTTTCAGGAGCTGTAATTCCATCATTTGAAAATTCTCCAACTTTAAATGAAGTTCCTCCGTTAGATGATCCAACAACGGTATATTCATAAGCAACTGCTAGAACTTCTCCATCGTTTAATCTTCGGTTTAATGAAACAAAACCTAATTGAGAATTTAATGTATACTCATTAGGCTGAAGCTTTCGCGCATTTTGTAATAGGCTATAGTCAGTACCCTGACTCATTCCGTAGGTTCCAGACAAGTAACTATCTACGGTTGATATATCTCTAATTTGCGAGTTTGATAAGGCGTCTGAAATATTATTTGACTCATTGGTTGGAAGTAAAACAGTATTTACAGCTGGTGCTGTTGGTGAAGGTGTTACCAATCCATTCACACTTACATAATTTTCTGGTTTTGGTTCTGCAATATCTGCAAAGGCAACGATACTTCTAAAGTCTTCAACTGATGCATTTCTATTGGTAATCCAAACTTCAATTCTGGTAATATTAATAGGACTACTAATTAGCGGATAATTTTGTAATGATCTCGCATAATTTTCTCTAAAATATTGAGATAAGAAAAAGTGTCGGTCATTATCATAATCGGTTGCTCTTAATTCAAATTCTTGAACAGAAGAACCTCCTTGAGCTGTAACGGTATTACTTTCTGAGTTTTGTTGAGAAAATACGGCAGTAATATTTGTTTTCCCAAATTGAAGTTTTGTTTTTACTCCAAATAAACTTTGTGCACCATTTATTAAAGAGTTTTTAATAGGCATGGTTACATTACCTGCTTCAATTCCTTGAAGAATATCATCTTCATTGGGTGTGTATTCTAGTTTAATTAAGTTTTGAAAATCAAAAGTAGTTTGTGTATCGTAGTCCGCTGTTAATTTTAAGCGTTCACCTATTTGAGCTTGTATTCCAGCATTTATTTGTTGATCAAAGTCAAATGTAAAACTACTTCTATTCTGTTCTGATAATTGAGGATTGTCAGTGTTTTGATATATAAAACCTAATTTAAGATTGATGTTTCCTGTGGGTGTAATTTTAATTTCATTTCCTCCAAAAATGGTTTCAAAAAAATCAGAATTCACATAGTATGTTGGTAATAAATCTTTTTTAGCTGCCGCATCTCTACTATTTCTAGCAGAAATCTTACTCTTAAAGTATTCTAACATATCTCTTCTCAGACGATATTTATCATACTCTTCAGGAGTCATAAATATGGGAGTTCTTATATAGTAATCTCCTACTTTTTCTACAAAAACATATTTGTTAAGTTCTTTGTCATAAATAACATCAATTTTAGAAGGATATTTTAATAACATTTTACCCGTTCTAGAGTGATTAAAATTATACTTAAGGTCTAAGGTGTCTTTTTTAGTAGTAACAGAATCTTTCTTTTTAGTAGTTGTCTGCGCATCTATATTGCTGGCAAAACCAACAAAAAATAAAAAACAAACAATGTATTTTTGAAACTGATTCAATTGACTATAAATTCTTTAGTGCTTTTTTAATTAACAGTTCTACTGTTTCATTTGGAGAATCTTTGAGAATATTTGCAATTGTTTTTTCAGATTGCTTTCTGTTAAACCCTAAAACTTCTAATGCTGATAACGCTTCTTCTTTGTTTGTATTGTTTATATTTAGGGAAAGTTCGTCAATATCAAACGTTTTTAAAATCTTATCTTTTAAGTCAACAATTACACGCTGTGCCGTTTTTGCTCCAATACCTTTTACAGACTGAATTAAAGCTACATTATCTGAAGCAATAGCATTCTGAACTTCCTCTGAACTCATCGAAGACAACATTGTTCTAGCAATACTTGGACCTACGCCAGATACAGAAATAAGCAGTTTAAATACTTCTCTTTCGGTTTTAGTCATAAAACCATAGAGTGTATGAGCATCTTCTCTGACTGATAAATGAGCAAATAAACGCACATTTTCGTCTTCTGGAAGTGCTGAAAAAGTTTGTAAAGAAATATGTAATAAATAACCAACTCCGGAACAATCAACAACTACATATGTTGGATTTTTTTCCACAAGTCTACCCCTAATCTGTGTAATCATTTTCTTCTTTCTAGGCTCGAATGTAATAAATTATTTGATTCTAGCGCTGTTTTTGTTGTGCATCTACAACTGCTACTGCCGCCATATTTACCATTTCATCTACACTTGCCCCCAACTGCAGGATGTGAACTGGTTTTTTAAATCCAAGAATAATAGGCCCAATAGACTCTGAACCATCAATCTGTTTTAATAGTTTGTATGTAATATTTGCTGATTCTAAATTAGGAAATATTAAGACATTTACTTTTTTTCCGTTTAATTTAGAAAAAGGAAATTCTTTTGCTAACATTTCTGGATTTAGAGCAAAATCTGCTTGTAATTCTCCGTCGATGTTTACATCAGGAAAATGTCTGTGAATATAAGAAACTGCATCTTGAATTTTACGAGAGCTTTCTGAATTAGAAGATCCAAAATTAGAAAAAGATAACATGGCAATATTTGGTTTCATTCCAAACATTTTTGCAATCTTATAAGTCATCTGTGAAATCTTCGCTAAATCTTTTGCCGTAGGATTAATGTTAATTGTTGTATCTGCTAAAAACATAGGTCCTTGATTGGTTAGCATCAAGTTAGTTGCCGCGATTCTAGAAACACCTTTATCTTTCCCAATCAACTCAATCATTGGTTTTACAACCGTTGGATACGGTCTAGAATATCCTGTAATTAAAGAGTCTGCTTCACCTTCGTTGACCATCATTGCTGCAAAATAATTGCGCTCTCGCATTAATTTTTTTGCTTGAAAAAGTGAAATCCCTTTACGTTGTCTCGTTTCCCAATACTTATAACCAAAATGATTTCTTCTGTCTTCTTCTTCATCGGTTTTAGGATCATAAATAGGAACATCCGCTGTAAAACCTAGTTCTTCTTTTAAAGCTAAAATAACTTCTTTCCTTCCCAATAAAATTGGAAGTCCAATTTTTTCTTCATGAACTCTTTGTGCAGCTTTTAACACATCTAAATGATCTGCTTCTGCAAACACAACTGTTTTTGGACTTCTTTTTGCTCTGTTATGAAGTAATCTAATTTCCTTACTTCCAGTTCCTGACCTGTCCATTAATTCGTCTCTATACTTATCCCAATCTTCAATGGGCTCTAGCGCAACACCTGAATCAATTGCAGCTCTCGCAATTGCTGGTGGAATTTCATAAATTAATCTTGGATCAAAAGGTTTTGGAATAATATATTCTTTTCCGAAAGAAAGACTTACCTCATCATATACAATATTTACTTGTTCAGGAACTGATTGTTTGGCTAAATCTGCCAAAGCATTTACAGCTGCCATCTTCATTTCTTCATTAATTTTTGTTGCTCTAACATCTAAAGCTCCTCTAAATATAAAAGGAAAACCTAATACATTATTTACTTGGTTAGGATGATCTGATCTTCCTGTTGCCATAATGATATCTTCTCTTGTAGCACACGCAACATCATATGAAATCTCTGGCTCTGGATTAGCCATGGCAAACACAATAGGATCTTTTGCCATAGAAAGTAACATCTCTGGCGTGACTACATTTCCTTTTGATAATCCAATAAATACGTCAGCATTTTGCATTGCTTCTTCTAAAGTATTTAGATCTTTATCAGTGGCAAATTCTTCTTTCTGTGAGGTGAGATCCCCTCTATCTTTTCTGATCACACCTTTACTATCGCACATGACCATGTTTTCTCTCTGAGCTCCTAATTTCATATACAAACGAGAACAAGATATTGCAGCTGCACCAGCACCATTTATTACAATTTGAACTTTTTTCAAGTCTTTCCCAGTAATTTCTATCGCATTTTTTAAGGCAGCAGCAGAAATAATTGCTGTTCCATGCTGATCATCATGCATCACAGGAATATTCAGCTCTTCTTTTAATCTTCTTTCTATTTCAAAAGCTTCCGGAGCTTTAATATCTTCTAGATTAATTCCACCAAAAGTTGGCGCGATTGCCTTAACTGTTTCTACAAATTTATCAACATCTGTTGCATCAATTTCAATATCAAATACATCAATATCTGCAAATATTTTAAACAACAATGCTTTTCCTTCCATCACAGGTTTTGAGGCTTCTGGACCAATATCACCCAAACCTAAAACAGCTGTTCCATTGGTAATTACCGCTACTAAGTTTCCTTTAGCGGTATATTTGTAAACATTATTTCTGTCTTTTGCAATTTCTAAACAAGGTTCTGCGACTCCTGGAGAATACGCCAAAGCCAAATCGTGTTGGGTTGTGTATTTTTTTGTCGGAACAACTTCAATTTTTCCTGGTTTTGGTTTTGCGTGGTATAGTAAAGCTTCGTGTCTTTTTCTAGAATCACTCATGTAATCGTCATTTGTGTGTGACTTACAAATATATACTTTATCAAAGAAAGAGCTATAAAGAAATTTAAGACTTTATTGTAACTTGTTTAACAAAAAATATAGAGGAATAAAGTTTGGCATCATATATGTTTGCTACTCTCAACCAATAACCAACTTTATGAAAAAAATTACACTACTTATTCTACTTTTTGTTAGTCTTTCAACTTTTGCACAAATTAAAGGAAAAATCACAGACTCTAAAGAAAAACCACTCTCTTTTGTGAGTATTTATTTAGATAAAACCATTACAGGAACAACTTCCAACGACGCTGGGAACTATGAGTTAAACATTAAAAAAACTGGAGACTATATTCTTGTTTTTCAATTTTTAGGATACAAAACCGTCAAAAAATCAGTTTCTATTTCAAGTTTTCCTTTCCAATTAGATGTTATCTTAGAAGATGAAAAAGTTGTCTTAGATGAAATTACTATTTCTACCAAAGACAATCCTGCAAATCAAATTATTAGAAGTGCCATTGATAGCAAAGATAATAACACCGATAAATTTGGTGAGTTTACCTCTAATTTCTACTCTCGCGGTTTATTTAAAGTAAAAAATGCCCCTAAAAAAATATTAGGTCAAAGTTTGGGTGATCTAGGTGGTGGGTTAGATTCTACAAGAACGGGAATCATCTATTTGTCTGAAACGGTTTCTGAGATAACTTTTCAAAAAAGGCCTAGAAATTTTAAAGAAAAAATTATAGCTTCAAAGGTTAGTGGTTCTGACAACGGAATTAGTTTCAACAGAGCTGAAGAAGCTAATTTTGACTTTTATGGAAATTCAGTTTTTGTAGCCGAAAGTAATTTGGTTTCTCCAATTGCTGATGGTGCTTTTGGGTATTATCGATATAAATTAGCAGGCTCTTTTTATGATAAAAATGGAAAACTAATCAATAAAATTAAAGTAACTCCAAAGCGAAGTGGGGATCGAGTTTTTAGCGGATTTATTTATATCGTTGAAGACGATTGGGCTATTTATGGCGTTGATTTAATTGCTACAGGGAAACAAGTTGGAATTCCGATTATCGACGAATTAAAATTTAAACAAGACTACAATTATTCTGAAACCAACAAGGCTTGGGTGAAAATTTCTCAAACAGTAGATTTTAAATTTGGTCTCTTTGGTTTTAATGTGGATGGACGATTTTCTGCAGCTTATTCTAACTATAATTTTAACCCTGAATTTAAAAAAGGGACTTTTACAAGAGAAGTTTTAACTTTTGAAGATGGAGCTACAGAAAAAGATTCTGTTTTTTGGAATCAATTAAGACCCGTTCCTTTAACAACAGAAGAAGTAAAAGATTATACTTTAAAAGACAGTATCAAAGTCGTTAGAAAGTCTAAAAAATATTTAGACTCTATAGATCACAAAAACAATAAATTTAATTTACTCTCACCAATTACTGGTTATACCTATAGAAATTCTTACGAAAAATGGTCGCTTAGTTTCAATTCTCCATTAGAAAGCATTGCATATAATACGGTTCAAGGTTGGAATGCTTCTACTAGCTTAAATTATTTTAAACAGTTAAATGATAAAGGAAAGTGGATTAGTTCCGGAGTAAATGTAAATTATGGTATATCAGAAGATAAAATACGACCTGTGTTTTATTTCAGTAAAAAGTGGAACAATCTTGAAAGACCAAGATTTACAATTTCAGGAGGAATTACTACCCGTCAATTTAATGGAAGAAATCCTATTTCAAGATTAAACAATACAGTGTATTCATTATTTAGAAAAGAAAACTACTTAAAAATATACGAGAAAACATATAGTAGAATTGCATATTCTCAAGAAGTAACCAACGGTGTGTATATGTCTGGTTCTTTAGAATATGCGAATAGAAAACCTTTATTTAATACTACGGACTATGTAACTTTAGGTAGAGACATTGCATTTCAATCTAACAACCCTTTAGATCCTACAGATTTTACAGCTCCGTTTGTACAACACGATATTACTAGTTTAAATATTGGTGCAAATTTTGTTTTTGGACAGAAATACTTATCGTATCCAGACAGTAAATTTACCATTGGCAACTCTAAATATCCCTCCTTATCTGTAAATTACAGAAAGAATTTCGGCGGAAGTTCTAGTGATTTTAATTCTGATTTATTTACAGCCAATGTTCGTCAATTTGTATCATTAGGAAACTACGGAAATTTCAGATATAATGGACGTGCTGGAGTTTTCTTACAACAAAAAGACATTCCGTTTATGGATTATTTACACGCAAACGGAAATCAATTAAATCTGGCTCCTGCTAACAGAATGAGTAGTTTTGGCTTGCTAGATTACTATCAATTTAGTACCAATGATAAATATGCAGAAGCGCACTTAGAACATAATTTTAAAGGTTTTCTATTAAGTAAAATTCCTTTAATAAATAAACTGAATTTCCATTTAGTTGCCGGAGCAAAAGGATTGTTTACAGGTGGAAGAAAACCTTATTCTGAGTATTCGGTTGGTTTAGATAATATTGGATTTGGAAAATGGCGTTTCTTACGTGTAGATTATGTGAAATCTAATTTTAACGGAACAAAAGGAGATGGTTTCTTATTTGGAATTACTTTCTAATTGAAATATAATTTATCTTTGACAGCATGAACTTAACCGTACTTCTTTTTGGAATATCAACAGATTTGGTGGGAACGACAAGCCTTAGTTTTTCTCTTTCATCAGGTTCATCTGTTTTACAATTAAAGGACAAATTACAAAAGCAATATCCTCAATTATTACAAATCAATTCGTATGCAATTGCTGTCAATGAAAGTTATGCTTCTGACGAACTTGTATTAAAAGATAATGATGTTGTGGCCATTATTCCGCCAGTAAGCGGAGGTTAATTATTCAATATAACAATTGTCTAATATAAAAAAATGTAGCAATGTCATTTCGAAATGAGTATAATAACGATTGAGAAATCTTTAGATTCCTCATTACAATGCTCTATTGGAATGACCAACTAGTTTCTTAGGTATTTCTTGTCAACGTAAAAAGTTCCAAAAGGAAGAATAGACGCTAAAAGAACAATTCCAAAAGTTTTAGTATTCCACTTCAATTCTGGTTTTATTAAAAAAGCTAGAACAATATAAGCTACAAATAATAAACCATGTGGCATACCTAATAGCTTTACATATTGAGGATCATTCATCCAATATTTAATAGGGACTGCTATAAAAAGTAATAATAAATAAGAGGTTCCTTCTAAAAAACTAACAACTCTAAAAAAGGTTTTCATGGTTTGTAAAGTCAAAAATTATTCTTGCAAAGATACGTTCTAGATTTCCTATTTTTGTACAACTATGAGCAATACTTCAATCAAAATTACTTCTGATAAACTAAGTTTAGATGAATGTTACGAATTTGTAACGGATGATTCTTGTGGCGGGATTACAGCTTTTGTAGGAACGGTCAGAAATAGTACACAGAGCAAAGAAGTGACACAACTAGATTTTTCTACTTACAAGCCGATGGCTATCAAAGAAATGCAAAAGATTGCCGACTTGTGTTTAGAAAAGTTTTCTATTAAAAAAATAGCGATTCATCATGCAGAAGGAATGCTTCAAATTGGTGATGTTCCAGTAATTATAACGGTATCTGCTCCGCATAGAAAAGCAGCTTTTGAAGCTTGTGAATTTGCCATTGACACCTTAAAAGAATCCGTTCCTATTTGGAAAAAAGAGCACTTTTCTGATGGTGAAATTTGGGTGAATGCGCATCCGTGATTAAAGTTAAAAAAGAAAATGGTCATTTCGAGAACCTTAATGACCGAATTTATTAATGATTGAGGCACTCGAAATCATACAAATAAAAGTACTGACTTAAACAATCTTCATTTTCTTCAATAAGAAAGAAGCATTCATGTTTTTACAAATACCTTTTTTAAAGAGATAATCAAAAAACAATTCGTCATTGTTAATTTCTGCATCAAAATAGTAATTCTTGATTTCTGAAAAGTCATTTTCTAATTCACACAAACTCACATCGTGTGTGGCAATAATTCCTGTAGATTGAGAACCTAATAATTTCTCTACAAACTTCTTAGACCCAATAGCTTTGTCTTTACTGTTAGTTCCTTTTAAAATTTCATCTAGAATCACAAAATAATCATCCGATTGAATTGTATCAACAATAAATTTTAATCGCTTTAATTCTGAATAGAAATAAGATTCATTCTCTGCCAAAGAATCCGAAGTTCTCATACTGGTGATTAATTTAATCGGTGAATATTCAAATGATGAAGCACAAACGGGTAAACCTATATTAGACATCACAATCGACAAAGAAACGGTTCTTAAAAATGTACTTTTCCCTGCCATATTGGCTCCTGTAATGATGAAAAATTCTTTGTCTAAAATTGTAAAGTGGTTGTCAATTCTATTTGCTGATTTTAATAAAGGATGACCTAATTGAGTTCCTCTTATAATACTCTTTCCTTTAATTATTTTTGGAAATGTATAGGTAGGATGATTAAAACAGAAGTTTGCCAATGAGTTTTCAGCATCAAAAAATGCTATCACTTCAAACCATTGTTTTACGGTGTGTTTGTATGATTCAATCCAGCGTTCAACTTTAATTACATTTCTTAAATCCCATAAAAATAATGCGTTCCCAACAATTGCAATTAGCATGTTGTTTCGTTGATCAAACGCATCTAAAATTTTAGAAAATAGTTTAAATATTTCTGAAGCTTTTACCTTTTCAGATTGAATTATCTGTTGTTTTTCTTGCAAAACCTCTGATAAAAATTCGACAGTTTCTATTTCCTTTAATACTAAATGGTATTGCTTAAAAGTTTCTTTTGTTTTTCCTGAATTTACATAGATGTGCTGTGTTTTCTTAAAGAAAATTGCAGTGATTGCTAAACCGATAAAAAACCAAAGAATGAAAATACTAAACGGTATAATTTCAAATGAAACCAAAAGAATTAATACGATACTTATTAGAGAAAAAGCAACCGGTAATTTTGAAATTGACTTTGAAAATACTATAGTGTATTTCTGAATGAAATCAACAATTTTTGTAGAAGAATGATTTGTTTTTACCAAACCTGCTAATGCTGAAAAATGCTGCCTCCATTGCACTTTTTTAGAAAGTTCTTTTAACGCTTCTTGTTTTTTAAGAATGGAAGTAATCTCATTTTCTGTCAACGTTTTTGCCAGCTCAGTTGCTCCTTCTTTGGTGGCTGTTCTGTTGATGAATTGAAAGAAAGATCCTTTCCCAAATAAATCGATATCGTTACTAAAAGGATGCGTTCCGTCAATAAATTCTTCTCCAGTTTTTAAGGAGGTATAATCTCCTTTTTGAACCTGAATTTCAGTGAGATTCATCTGAATTTTTAATTGAAGTAACTTCTTTTCTTCTTTTTTATTTAAATATTTTAACAACAAAATCGAAAAAACAACAATCCCTATAACAGAAATGATTGCTACATTGATAAGATTACCAAACAAGAAATAAATTCCTGCGGAAGTCAATAAAAAGACCCCTAATCGTAAAAGACTCAAGTTGGCTAACTTACTTTTAACTTCTTTTAATTCTGATGCTAATTCATCTTTCTCTTCTGTGTAAAACTGAACTAATTCCTCCATTAATAATTACTAATTCCTCCGGTTAAATTCAACACTTGTAATGTTGGATATTTCTCTTTTAATTGAACAGTTGCTTTGTAACTATTAAATCCTCTTTGACAGACCATCACGTAAGTTTTATCTGAAATAACTTCAATTTTTTCAACATCAAATTCTTGAATCGGAATGGTATGATGTACCTTAAATGGCAGTTGTAAGTTTGGTAATACCGCAATTAATTCTAAACTTCCACTACGTTCAGTGTCCGATAGTCTTAACTTTAATTCTTCTGGTGATATTTGCCAATCTGGATTTTGTGTTCCGCAAGCAGCATCAAAATACGTTTGCATTTTAAATAATGATGCAATTTTTTCTTTCAATATTTTAGGTGATAATTTCATCTTTAATTGTGTGTTTTGAAGTGCATTATAAATCAGTAATTCGTTCGCTAACGGTTTTCCAATTCCTGTGATAATTTTTAAGACTTCATTTACTTGTGCTGTAGCAATCATTCCTACAATTGCATTGAGTGTTCCGGCTTCTTCACAATTTGGAATATCTGTATTCATTTCTGGAAATGCATCTCTTAAATTTGCTGAATAACTTCCATCTTTTTGTAAAAGATTAAAAGTGCTTACATAACCATCAAACTTATATAGAGAACCATATACTAATGGTTTTCCTTCTAAAACACAAACATCATTCAGTAAGTATTTTGTAGGTAAACTATCGGTTCCATCAACAATGATATCGTATTTAGAAATCAACTCCGTTACATTTTCTTTTGTTAAAGGTTTCGTTGAAAAACTAACGTTTGTAAAAGGGGCTCTTTTTTGAATAAAGTTTGCTAAACATTCAGATTTATAATGACCAACATCCTCTAAAGAATAAAAAACTTGTCGGTGTAAATTGGTGACATCTACTTTGTCGAAATCTACCAAATGAAGTCGGCCAATACCACTTGACGCCAAATACACCGCAATCGGACTTCCCAAACCTCCACAACCAACCACTAAGATTTTTGCGTCTTGTAGTTTTTGTTGCCCTAATTTACCTATTTCTGATAAGGTGATTTGGCGTTTGAATATGTCTTGTTTGTTAACCTTCATTTTATTTTTTTGTCATTTCGAAATGAGTTTGAAAAACGATTGAGAAATCTCATATGGAGATTCCTCCTAGTTACCTCGTTCGGAATGACAGACGGATTAATTATTTATCTCCTTTTTCGCTACTTCAAACTCTTCAGGCGTATTAATGTTTCGAATCAAATCATCTTCTACTTCAACAATTTCTACGTTTGAATTAATGAGCATTTTACGAGGACAAGAATATCCTTGTGCTAAATATTGTAATAAAACAGGATACGCTTTTGGTTCATAAATTGTAATTAGAGGTTCTGGAAATTGTTTTTGGTTTCCTTTGATCGCTGTGGCTACTTTAGCTGGATTTCTTTTCTCCAAAAGTAATTTCAACAAATCTTCATTCACAAATGGTAGGTCAGTTGCCAAAACCATCCAAGCTGAATTTGGGTCTTTTTGAAATGCCGAACAGATTCCTCCAAACGGTCCTAAATTTAAAAATGTATCCTCGATTTTGTTTTCGTTCTGAGACTTCTCGACCTCACTTCGACTTCGCTCAGTGACCTCGCTCGAAGTGACATTCAATTCTTTATTGTCACCTTGAGCGGAGTCGAAAGGTCTCACTGAATAGAAAGTTTCAAACCCTTGATTTTCTAACAATTCTTTGACAACTACTTTTTGTGGTTTTCCGTAATATTCTAAAACTGATTTGTCTTTCCCCATCCGGGTACTTTTCCCACCAGTTAACACCAATCCTTTAATGGATGGAATGGTTTCTGAAATCAGTTTTGATATATGATTTGTAATTTTTTCAATCTCATTTAATCCATAACTTGGAACCTCACTCCAATTTGGAAATTTCTCTTTTAATGATTCAAATGGCTCAATATCATCACTAAGCTTCACAAAAAACTGAACATCAGAAGTTTGATCAATTCTTTTATTAATGGATGCTTCTTTTTCAGGATCTAATAAAATAATTTGTTTCTCACCAGCATAATGATTCCCATTAATAAACACATAATCGAACTGAGAAAATTGAATGCGTTGTAAATATTCATTGATCGGTCCAGAAGTTGTAATACTTAAGTTCCCTTGGTGATGAAATGTAAAATCTGATAATTGATTTGCTGCTACATCTTTTGCATGGGAGGCATCAAAGTAAGCAAGTTTATACTGAGACAAACTTTGAGAAACTTTTTGAACCAACTCAGAAATTATTCCACATTTTGCTCCAAGAATTGATACTTCATTTGGTGCAAAATTGCCATTTTTTCTTCGGATTAAGTTTGTATGTTTTTGGTGTTTTTTCAAAATTTTATTATTTCTGTCATTTCGATCGAGGTAACGAGGAGAAATCTTTGTTTTAAAAAAGATTCCTCAATCGCCTAAAAGGCTCATTTCGGAATGACATTTAATTCCTAATATCCGATTTTCCTCCTGATTTTTCTACTAATTTCACTTCTTTAATCACCATTTGTTGCGAGATAGATTTACACATATCATAAATGGTTAAACAAGTTGTTGACACTCCTGTTAAGGCTTCCATTTCTACACCAGTTTTTCCTTCAATAGTTACCTTGCAGAAAACTTCTAAATGCTCATCGTCTAAAATATTAATATCAATATCTACACCGATAATCAACAACGGATGACACATAGGAATCAATTCTGATGTTTTCTTTACCGCTTGAATTCCTGCTATAATTGCTGTTTGAAAAACAGGCCCTTTTTTGGTGGTCAACTCATCATTTTCAAAATGAGAAATGACTTCAGTTCCTAAAAACATGGTCGCTTTTGCTATGGCAGTTCTTTTGGTAATTTCTTTACCAGAAACATCCACCATCTTAGGTTGATTTTTTTTATTAATATGTGAAAAGTTGCTCATTATCTATATCCTATAAACGAAAATGTCTCGCCTTTTTTAAATTCTGTTTGCTCTTTTGGAAGTTCAATAAATCCATCTGCTTCTACTAAACTTGCCAAATCTCCAGAACCATTCCCTTTGATTGGAAAAGCCACTAAATGACCAAATTTAATATCAATTCTTACTTGTAAAAAATACGTCAATTGAGATTTAAAAGAAACATCTTCTCCCAAAATTACCGTTTCTTCTTTTAATTCGAATCCAACTGACTTTGCAAACCATGGATAAAAATACACCAAACAGTTGACATAGGTAGAAATAGGGTTTCCTGGGAAAGCGAAGACAACTGTATTGTTTGTTTTGTCTTTTTCTACACGTTCTACTCCGTCCTGATTGGCATTACTTAAAGACGCTGAGCGTCCGAACCAGAATGGTTTTCCAGGGCGTTGTGCAACTCTATGAAAGAGTTTTTCGACTCCCAATTCCTCGAGAACTTCAGGTAGAAAATCAAACTTTCCTTTACTAACTGCTCCACTAAATAGCAGTGCATCATATTCATTTAAATAGCCTGAAATCTTTTGTTTTAGCAATTCTTTATCGTCTGTGATATGAGAAGTTTCAGCTTGAATGTTTAATCTTTCTAGTAAAGAAACTAAGGTAAATGCGTTACTCCGTCTAATTTGATGTGCTAATGGTGTTTCACTTACTTCCACCAATTCATCACCTGTAGAAACAATCATCACTTTTGGAGCTTTAGCAACTTTTACAGTTGCTTTCCCTACGGTTGCAATGACGCCAATTTCTGCAGCAGTAATGATCCTATTTTTTGGAATTAGAAGTTCTCCTTGACTACTATCTTTTCCTTTTTGATGCACATTTTGATTTCCAGTAATACTGTCAATTTGTATCGTTGCAATTCCGTTTTCAATAACTACATCTTCATAACGGATCACAGTATCTGTGTTCTCTGGTAAAACAGCTCCAGTCATCACTTCCATGCAATTGGAAGATACTTTCATGATTTGCTGTTCCGCTCCAGCAGGCTGAATCCCTTCAATAATAAACGCTCTATTCCCTTTTTCAAAAAAACGATAGTTGATGGCTATTCCATCCATAGAAACCCTATTAAATGGTGGAAAATCACGATCGGCAACAATGTCTTCTTTCAACACTCTACCCACAGATTCTAAAAATGGAATTTCCTCCACGCCAAAATCTTGGGTGTTCTTTAAAATAGTTTGTAAAGCTTCTTGTACTGAAATCATTGTTATTTTGTCATTCCCGTGAAAACGGGAATCTATTTTTTATTGTTCTGGATTCCCGTTTTCACGGGAATGACATTTATTTAACCTCCAATGGTTGACATACTTTCGGAAACATTTCCTTCTTTTCTATTGGCTTCTGCGATAAAACCATTTTCTGGTTTTTCTTTTACTAACTTTAAGAACAAATCTTTTAGATCGTCATTACTTGCTCCATTTCTTAAAAAATCACGAATATTAAACACACCGTCATCAAACAAACAATTCTTGAAAGTTCCAATGGGCGTGATTCTAATTCGATTGCAATCGCCACATATAGTTCTGGTAAATGCTGGAATGATTCCAACACTCCCTTTATGTCCATCTATGCTAAAGTTTCTAGACGTTGATGATTTTTCTGAGACAATAGGCTCAACTTCAAATTGGGTTTTAATCTCCTCTAAAATTCGAGTATAATTCCAATTTTCTTTCATATCACGTTGTCCTTTTCCATTGAAAGGCATTTCTTCAATAAAACGAATGGCCACATTTTTATCTTTTGTTAAGGCAACAAAATCGACAATTTCATCGGTATTAAATCCTGGCTGAACAACGACATTCAGTTTTAAATTCAAGCTGCTTTTCTCTAAAGCTTCAAAGGTTTGGTAGACTTCTGGAAAAACATCACGACGGGTAATCTGATTGAATTTCTCTTTTTGTAAACTATCAATACTTAGATTGATGTGTTTAATTTTATCCATCTTTTCCAAGGTTGGAATGTGCTTTAAAATCATCGCTCCGTTGGTGGTAATATTAATAGCTTCTAACAAATCATTAAACGATAACATCTCTAAAAATCCGACAAAATCTTTTCTTACAAAAGGTTCACCACCTGTTAGTCTAATCTTTGTCACACCTAGTTCTGTAAGTACACGAATGATTCGATACATTTCTTTGAATGTCAGCAAATCGGCTCGTGGCGCAATTTCTATCCCGTGAGCAGGCATACAATATTGACAGCGTAAATTACATCGATCTGTAACCGCTAAACGGATATACTCCATTTGTCTCCCAAAACTATCAATTAATTTATTCTGCTGCATATTCAAATGGTTCTAAATCTGGTTGTAATATGGTTGCTTTTGCTTCTGGAGATCTAAATATATCTCCACTATAATGTTGTTTTATAACTCCTTTGAAGTCCTGCAGCAACAAAGGAAACTCTTTCATTAAATCTTGAAAGTTCTCACTTTTTGATTTTTGTATGTATTGATACATAATGTTCAAAGATGCAAATGTTACAGTTGCATTAAACTTCGTGGTTGCTCCATATTTAATGGCAAAATCGTAAATCTGTTTAGACATATTTTCGATTGATTGATTTAATCCATACTTCTTTAAATGAATATAGGTCAATCGTAAATGTGCTTCATGCGAAAAATAGAGCGGTGGAAATTTACAATCCCTAAATTTTTGCTCATAGACTTCATCAGAAAATCGATAGTGTTTTTCCAAATTAACTCGGTAATTTCTTGCTTAACATTCCGTAAATAAAAGCTCCTAACATTGCTCCCAAGAGCACAATTAAAATAGTAATTGCTCCATGACCAATTAATACAAAAATAGGCCCTGGACATGCGCCTGCTAATGCCCAGCCCAAACCAAAAATACTTCCACCAACAAAGTTTCTAATAAATCCTTTTTTCTTTGGTTTTACTTGAATTGGATTTCCTTGAAAATCTTTGATGATTCCTTTTTTAAAGAGTTGCATTAAAATAACTCCAATAGCGACAGCAGATCCGATTACACCATACATATGAAAGGATTGAAACTTAAACATTTCATAGATTCTGTACCAAGAAACCACTTCTGATTTACTTAAAATGATTCCAAAAACTATTCCGATAATTAAAAATTTTAGATTCTTCATCGCTTAAAATATTAGAGGGAATAAAAACCAAACCATTAACAATCCTCCTGCAAAAAAACCAATTACGGCTACTAAAGAAGGTAATTGTAAACTGCTCAACCCAGTAATTGCATGTCCAGAAGTACAACCTCCCGCATAACGTGTTCCGAATCCAATGAACAATCCTGCAACTAGAAGAATTGCTATTCCTTTTAGTGATAGTAAGTTATCTGTACTAAAAATTTCGGCAGGTAAATAATCACTTCCTGCATTGGTAAAGCCAAGCTCTGCTAATTCTTTAACGGTATCAGGATTTAAATTAATTGCATCAGATGTCATTAAATATTGACTAGAGATAAGTCCTCCTAAAATAATTCCTACAACAAAAACTAAACTCCATTTTCTAGCTTTCCAATCGGTTTTAAAATAGTCTGAAAATTTTCCCGCACCACTCATGGTACAAAAGGTTTCTAAATTGGTAGAAACTCCAAAAGCTCTTCCAAAATAGAACATCAAAAATAGCACAAAAGCAATTGCAGGACCTGCAACATACCATGGCCAAGGTTGTGAAATAAATTCCATACTCTAATTTTTTAGTTATTTGTCATTCCGAACGAGGAAACGAGGAGGAATCTCCTAAAAAGATTTCTCAGTCATTCTTCCTTCGAAATGACATTAATTAATTTAATTGTTTATTTATATACTTCATAATTTGAGCGGTTGCTCCAATATTTTTCTTGATATAAGTGTCGTTTATATTTCCTGTTTCTTTCCGGAAATCTTCATCAATTTTTAATTTATTAAAGATACTCGAAAACTCTTGTTGATTTTTAACAGAAACACACCCTTTTATGCGAACTAAATCTATCGCTTCATTAAACTTTGTGAATTCAGGCCCAATAACAATCGGAATTCCGAATGTAGCTGGCTCTAGAATATTATGCAGTCCTGTTTTAAAAGCACCTCCAACATAGGCAACATCTGCGTAAGAATAAATTTTGGTCAACAAACCAATTGTATTTACGATTAACACATCAAAATCGGAAATGTTTTTACCATCCTTTTCGGTGTATAGAATGACTTTTTTTTGAATGGATTCTTTAAGTTCTTCAATTGCTTTTGGGTGCATTGTATGGGGCGCAATAATAAACTTTTCATCACTAGACTGATTGATATAATTCACCAATAACTCTTCATCTTCAGACCATGTGCTTCCTGCAACTATGGTATACTGATTATTCTTAAAGTTCGCTATAAAATCCAACGAATTGTCTTGCTCTAAAATTCTACCCACACGATCAAAACGTGTATCTCCACTGATACTTACATTCGTGAATTCAATAGATTCCAAAAGCTCTTTTGAAGTTTTGTTTTGAACAAAGAAATGATGAAAAGCTGTTAGTGATTTACGCATCCATTTCGCAGAAGGTTTGAAGAAAGCTTGCTCTTTTCTGAAAATTCCTGAAACTAAAATCGTTGGAATTCCTTGTTTTTTTAGCTGGTTTAGCAAATTAGGCCAAAATTCATATTTAACAATGATGGCAATCTCTGGATGTACTAGTTTGATAAATTTCTGAACTCTTCCTTTGGTGTCGAAAGGCAGGTAACAAACTACATCAGCAAGCTCATAATTTTTCTGAACTTCATATCCCGAAGGAGAAAAAAAACTAACGACAACTTTGTAACTGGGGTAATTCTTTTTTATTGCTTCTATAATGGGTCTCGCTTGTTCAAATTCACCTAAAGAAGCTGCATGAAACCAAATTACTTGATCCTCTTTTTTTAGGATAGACAGCTTGTCAAATGTTTCCTTTCTTCCATTAATAAACAATTTAATCTTACTATTAAACAAGCCATAAATTGCAAGAACAAAATAGGTGATGTGAGCAGTAAGATTGTATAGTGAGTTCATCTCTGTAAATGTACAAAATAGTGCATAAAAAAACGCCCAAACATTGTTTGGGCGTTTTATATTCTTGCGCTGTATTTCTTAAGCCTCGAAAGGAACTATAGAAACGTAAGATCTGTTGTCTTTTTTCTTTCTGAAAGCTACAACTCCATCTACTTTAGCATGTAATGTATGGTCTTTACCCATGTATACATTTTCACCTGGATTGTGAGTTGTTCCTCTTTGACGAACGATGATGTTACCAGCGATAGCTGCTTGTCCTCCAAAAATTTTAACTCCTAGTCGTTTCGATTCTGATTCTCTACCATTCTTCGAACTACCTACTCCTTT
>TARA_R110001632_G_scaffold3242_1_pt1 | contig 125098 bp, 110 predicted proteins | sample TARA_R110001632 | Tara Oceans TARA_R110001632 (sample SAMEA4398266) | marine metagenome | biome: Polar Biome; feature: [SRF] surface water layer (ENVO:00010504); material: water (ENVO:00002006), including particulate matter (ENVO:01000060) such as... | depth 5 m
TCTGGCTTTACTATAAAACTGTGGCCAATATTACTTGACCACTACAGGTTCATGGGAACAACAAAATGGTTCAAAAGGAACAGGCGACTATCGCATGCGCGCTAATACAGCTTATTCCATTGAATTGAACGCGATTGAGGCTGTCCCTGAGTGGAATGATCAAAAAGTGCGGTTTATGTTGGAGGTAGACGGCTATTTTACAGGTAACAGCTTTTATTACATTGATGGTAGACAAACGGAATTACTCTTAATTCCAAGATAAATGGCTAGCAGAAAGTTAACTAACAACAAATAAAACTCTTAAATAAAGGGAACTGATGACATGCGTAGTATTTTAATATTTATTCTTATTTTGACATGCTTACCCACTTCTGCGGCAGAAGTCTTAGGTATGAAAGAAAGAGCTGAAGTGATAGACAATATTTTAAAACAGCGATTTGAGGAAGTATTACCAAACCTAATGCGCCGAACAAACATCGATATGTGGGTAATTATGTCTCGAGAATATAACGAAGATCCTGTTATCAAAACGATGCTGCCATCAACGTGGATTTCTGCCAGAAGACATACAATGCTAGTGATATTTGATCCTGGTGAAGGTAAGCCTCTTGAGAAACTAGCCGTAGCACGATACGCAGTAGGTGATTCCTTCAAAAAAGCGTGGGATAAAGACGCGCAACCAAATCAATGGACAGCATTAGCCAAAGTGATCGAAGAGCGAGCGCCTAAACGAATAGGTATAAATGTATCGGAAGCTTTCGCTTTATCTGATGGCATGAGTAGTACTGAGAACGATAAATTTTTAGCTGCACTGTCTGACAAATTTCGGTCAAGAGTCGTTTCTGCTGAGAAACTTGCAATAGGATGGTTAGAAACACGTAGCAATCTAGAAATGGCGTACTATCCGACGCTAGCTAAAATAGGGCACAAACTGATTTCAACCGCTTTTTCAAACGAAGTTGTGACTCCTGGTAAAACAACAACTGACGATGTAGTTTGGTGGTTCAGAGATCAGAGTAAAGCACTTGGCGTTGAAAATTGGTTTCATCCTACCGTTTCCATTCAACGTGCAGATAACGAAAAATTCGACCAAATTAAAGCTTTCAGCAAACGCCCAGGTGAGAACATAATTCAACCAGGCGACTTACTACATGTTGATTTTGGCATAACGTATTTGCGTTTAAACACCGATCAGCAGCAACATGCTTATGTACTTAAGGCTGGAGAAGTAGAGGCGCCCGTTGGACTCGTTAAAGCCTTGGCTACCAGTAACCGATTGCAAGACATTCTGACAGGAAACTTCAAGCAAGGCCGCAGTGGAAATGAAATTTTAAGGTTGTCCAGAGAGCAGGCAATTAAAGAAGGCATAAAACCGTCAATATACACTCACCCATTGGGTTTTCACGGTCACGCTGCCGGCCCGACCATCGGCATGTGGGATGCTCAGGAAGGTTTACCGGTTAAAGGGGATTATCCAATGTACGCAAATACGGCCTATTCCATCGAATTAAATTCTGCTAGCTATATTCCGGAGTGGGATAAGGAAATTCGTATCATGCTAGAAGAAGATGCATTTTTTGACGGTGACAACGTAAGTTACATCGATGATCGACAAAAAGAGTTCTATTTAATTTCTTCTAATTAAGTGGAATAGATAAGCGCTATTCCTAACAGTCAGGCATTTGGAAGTATTACGGTCTTTGCTGAAAATTCAGTAATGCTTTCAAAATTTGACTCTTAATAGATTGTATCCCTTGTTAAACCTTGCAAAAAAGAGAAAACACCATGAAATTTACGTCTTCGTATTTATCTGTTGTCTTGTTCACTACTGGAATTTACGCTACCAACGTTCATGCAGATGAATTGAGTCCTAATATTATTGAGAAAAATTTAGTTGAATTGACTATCCCGGGAGTATCACCCTGGTCAGATATACGCAAAAAGCGAGTTGCCGAGTTACTCCCTACAGCAATGGACATGACTAAAATAAGTAATTGGCTAATTGTTTGTCGTGAAAATGATAACGACCCATTAGCAATACATGTAGGTTGTGAAAACGCCGGAGGAACTGCTGTAGTGTTATTCAGTCGGACTAATTCTGGCGTATTTACTCGAGCGTTTTCCCCCGTAAGTGAATCCACGTCACTCAAGGAATTAAATACCTTTGATGAAGTTATCGATGTTGGGAAAACAGATAGTGCCATACATGCTGCTGCTCAATGGTTAAAAGCTCAAAACGTCCAAGACGAAATTGCCGTAAATAGTTTTAGTGAAAACCCTCAATCTGATGGCTTAAGCCATTCACAGTACATTTCAGTCATAAACGCGCTAAAAGGTACTGACATCCAATTAGTTTCAGCTGAACCATTAATAAATTATTGGCTAGCCCGAAAGCTACCTGAAGAGGTAGCAATAATGAAAAAAGCTGCATCAGTTACTTCAAGTTGGGAATATGAAGCATACCAGAGTGTAGTACCAGGGGTTACAACGGATAAAGACATTGCATCATTTCTGAAACAAAAGATCGCTGATGCTGGTGTACAAGATGGATGGTCACCCGACCAGAACCCTGCAGTAAACTCTGGTCCGGACCGTGGACATTCTCATCCTACAAACCGAGTTATTCAAGCTGGAGATATCATTCAAATAGATTTTGGGATTAGAGTATTTGATCAATGGGTAACAGATATACAGCGCTTCGCTTACGTATTAAGAAAAGGCGAAAACGCAGCTCCTAAAGATATGCAACATGCATGGGATAGCGCCTTAGCAGGTAGTCAAGCTGCATTTGCAGCGATGAAACCGGGCGTAACCGGCAGAAGTGTTCACAAAGCTCAGCAAGTTGTGATGGAAGCGTCCGGTTCACTCCCTGTCATGTGGAGTACAGGCCATCCTGTTGGATATGTAGCACATGACACAGGCCCAAATCTTGGTATTCGAGCGACATCCAATCAAAAACTTGATATAGGAATGACATTTGCCTATGACGGTTTTTATAGCTGGTTTTATCCCGGTAGCAACAAACAAAAGACCAAAACAATTTCAGTTGAGGAAATGGTTGTAATTACCAAGGATGGCGCTGAGTTCTTAACACCTCCACAGCAATCGTTAATATTGATCCCAAGCAAGACTAATTCACATTAACGATTCGCCTTTTCTGTTTGCCCAGTTTCGCTGGGCAAACCCACCCAGATGAGAGAAACCTGATTTTTTAGCTGCGCAGCAGCGCCCCGATGAACGACCAGACATGGATGTCTGGGCTGGGTGCCGATCATCAGGGATGTGTTAACTCTGTACCCAATACATCCGAGAATCCAAATCCCAGGCACAAAAAAACCGACATAAAGTCGGTTTATTGTTATCTCTTTAATTGGTAAAAGAGATGGTACCAGTGGGCGGACTCGAACCGCCACGCTTATTCAGCAACGGATTTTGAATCCGTCATGTCTACCAATTCCATCACACTGGCAAAGGTGCTTAAAGGTTGCGTACAACCTTTAAGAGCGCCGCATTATAGCGACTTACCGCCTGCACGCAAGTGATTTTTCTACCTTGAGCGTTTAAATGCTCAACTTATCACCAGCTAGGCTGTTTTGTGTATCGCCACTACCCTTAGTGACCCCATTTATGCGAAACTAAGCCCATGGTCTTCGTGCCTTTTGTGCACGTTTTTATTTATTCTTATATGTAACGAGAACGCTCTTTTGACTACTGAACATTACCACCGTGCAGGTTTTTTTCGCCGCCTAGCTGCGATTATTTACGATATTTTAGTTGCCGTTGCAGTAGGCATGTGTGCCGCTATGCTGATGTTGATTACGATGTTGCTATTAGTAGAGAATGGGGTTTTAGATAATCACGGTTACGAGCACTTTAGTGACTTGATACAGCACGCGCCAATTTACCAGTATATTTTGCAAGTATGGGTCGGCGCTTGGGTTATGGCGTTCTTTTTGTGGTTCTGGCGTAACGGAGGGCAAACGATTGGTATGCGTGCTTGGCGTCTGCGCATTGCCAGTACAAATGACCAACCGATTACCTACACCCGTGCTTTTGTGCGCATGGTGTTTTCATTATTTGGCTTAGGGACGCTATTAGTACTACTAGATGTTAAACATAAACAGTCGTTGCAAGACCGCATCGCCAGTACAGAGGTAATTTGCTTAAGCAAAGAAGCTAATCACCACCGCACTTGGCGTAATTTGAATTAGACGTTGTGGTCGAGCGGTAGTGCACGTCTTTATCGGCGCAGTAAATGCACTGAAATACCGGCGAATATAATGCTGGGCAAAATAGCGCCGATAAAAGGTGGGATGTGGTACACCGTACTCAGCGAGCCAAACACTTCATTACTGACAAAAAAGCCAAAACCCGTTAATACGCCCATGATGACTCGCGCCCCCATGGTGACACTACGCAGCGGACCAAAGATAAATGACAGCGCCATAAGCAGCATCACGGCCACAGATACCGGTTGTAGCACCTTTCGCCACAAGGCTAAACGGTAGCGTTCTGAGTTTTGGCTATTGTTGTCCAAATAATTGACATAACCCACTAACCCCCGTATCGATAAGGCTTCTGGTTTGACTGTCACTACACCTAATTTATCAGGTGTAAGGGAAGACGCCCACGCACCGTCAGCGGCATCTTCGACTTGAATACTGTCATCTGAAAAGAGTGTGGATTGCACATGACTTAAACGCCATGACTTGTCTTTATAGCGGGCACTTTCTGCCTTAGTGATTTTGCGCAGATACAAATCACCATCAAACTCATATATGTTCACATCTCGCAGGTTATTTTTATCGACCACGTCACCGATACTGACAAAGTTGTCGCCATCTTTAGCCCATACGAGGCGATCTGACGAAAACAAGCTGCCCCCTGATATCGCTTGAGTACGAATTTCTTTCGCTTTAGCTTCGGTTACCGGTGCCACCCATTCGCCTATAACCATCACAAATAAAACCATTAATACAGCGGACTTCATGGCAGAAATAATGATGTTCCAGCGACTTTGTCCTGCAGATTGCATGACCACTAGCTCGCTGTTACTGGCTAAAACCCCCATACCAATTAGGCCACCAATCAAGGTTGCCATAGGGAAAAACTGTTCTAATTCTCGAGGTAAACTCAAAAATACATAAACAGCTGCAACCGTCATGTCGTAACTGCCTTTACCGACACTTTTCATTTGTTCGATAAATTTAATTAAAGCGCTTAAGCCAACTAACACGGCCAAACTCACTGCTGTGGTGCCTAATAACGTACGAGCGATATACCAATCGAGGATTTTAATCATGACTTTTTACCTCGCAGTCGGGCCCTTAATCGCACCCCAAAAGGACGCCCTTTGAAAATAAGTGCCATGCCTATTAAGCCGATAACAAAATGCACCCACCACAAGCCTAGAATGGGCGGAACCTTGCCATCTTCTAACACTTTGCGCCCAGCGAGCAGTAACAAGAAATACCCTAGATACAGCATTAGCGCTGGAAACATTTTACCGAAACGCCCTTGACGAGGGTCAGCAGCACTTAGGGGCACCGCTATAATCACTAAGAAAAATAGCGAAAGTGGGATAGCAAAGCGCCACTGCAACTCAGCTATTGCATCAATAGAGGGGTCGTCGAACAATTGCATGGTGGTATAGGCAGATAACTTTCTGCGTTTTTGTTCCGCTTCCTGCTCTGCAATTTGAATCTGGTACTCACCGAATTCCACCACGCGGTAGTCTCGTTCACCTAGGGTGCCTTCGTATTGAATACCATCACCAAGTACTAACGTTTCTGAACCATCAGCGGCTTCCCGTAAACCGCCTTTTTTGGCGTAAACCAAATGCACATTCTGGCTATCGGTCGTAGTATCGTGTTGGGCCATAAAAACCCGTTTTAACGGCTCACTGTCGTTGCCAATTTCATGCACAAAAATCACTGCTTTTTCATTGGCAGTTTGTTGAAAGCGTCCTGGGATCAAAGTCGTCAAGCCGGTATCGGCCCCCGCTTGTTCCTCGAGTTGGTATTCACGCTCAACTGACATGGGCGCAATCCAAAGGGTCATGGCACCGGTAATTAGGGCCATCACCACGGCTAACACCAGCATCACCCGTGTCACGTACCATTCACTGACGCCACAGGCCCGCATCACAGTCATTTCACTGTCTACGTACAATCGCCCATGGGCTAACATGATCCCTAAGAACAAACTTAAGGGCAAAATGAGGGAGGCCAAAACAGGCATGCTTAAGGCTAAAAAACCCAGCACTAAACTGGCAGGAATATCGCCATTGGACGCTTCTGAGAGCACCCTAACAAATTTATTGGTAATAAAAATAGCCATCAAAACCAGAAAAACGGCGGTTTGGGATTTGACGGTTTCTTTGACTAAATAACGAAATATCAGCACGCAATGTCCAACACAAAAGTGGTAATTTTAGTGGCAAGCTACAAAATTTTCAGTAAACTTAACGTTTTCACATGTTTCATTTGCAATGTGTGCCATTTTAAAGCGCTTGCCGACACGTAATTTACAGATTATGTCTGGCTTGGGCGCTTCTTGCAATTGGAATGGAACACCGTAACAAAGATAACGCCGTAACACTCAGCACGATTACATAATAACAAAATAAAATAGCGCAGTGTTACAACCAGTATGTAATGACAGATTAACAGTTTCGTGACGAGGATGCCCCGTGGAATTTAGTGTAAAAAGTGGAAGCCCAGAAAAACAACGCAGCGCCTGTATCGTAGTAGGCGTATTTGAACCACGCCGTTTAACCTCAGTGGCTGAACAATTAGACGAAATAAGTGGTGGCTACCTAAGCAACCTGCTTCGCCGTGGTGATTTAGAAGGCAAACCTGGACAGATGCTTTTGTTACATCATGTGCCTAATGTGCTCAGCGAACGAGTATTATTAGTAGGCTGTGGTAAAGAGCGTGAACTAGACGAGCGTCAGTACAAGCAAATTATCTCTAAGACCATTAAAACCCTGAATGAAACCGGTTCAATGGAAGCGGTCTGTTTCTTATCTGAACTACATGTGAAAGGTCGTGATACATACTGGCGTGTGCGCCAGGCAGTTGAAGCCACTCAAGACTCGTTATACACATTTTTACAATTGAAAACCAAGAAAGGCGAACCCCGTAGACCCCTGCGCAAAATGGTGTTTAATGTTCCAACCCGTCGTGAACTGGCCATAGGCGAGCGCGCTCTAGAGCACGGTTTAGCCGTATCATTAGGCAGCAAGACCACCCGTGACGTGGCCAATATGCCACCTAACATCTGTAATCCTATTTATTTGTTTGATCAAGCCAAAGCACTTGAAACTCAATATCCTAACCTACATGTTGATTCTGTTAATGAAAAACAAATGGAACAATTGGGTATGCACTCATACCTAGCAGTAGGTCGCGGCTCAGTAAATGAATCGATTATGACCATAATGGAACATAAAGGCGGACCTGCAGATCAAGCACCGATCGTATTAGTCGGTAAAGGGTTAACCTTCGACTCAGGTGGTATTTCAATTAAACCAGGCGAAGCCATGGACGAAATGAAATATGATATGGGCGGCGCAGCAGGCGTATTAGGCGCGATGCATACAATCAGCGCATTAAACTTGCCATTGAACGTGGTGGGTATACTTGCCGGATGCGAAAACATGCCCGACGCAAATGCGTATCGTCCAGGCGACATATTAACCACCATGTCAGGTCAAACCGTTGAAGTGCTTAACACTGATGCCGAAGGCCGCTTGGTGTTATGTGACGCACTCACTTACGTAGAGCGTTTCGATCCAGAATTAGTCATCGATGTCGCTACTCTAACGGGGGCTTGTGTTATTGCCCTTGGCCGTCACGCTACTGGCGTTTTCAGTAACCACAACCCTTTGGCCCATGAACTGGTCAATGCATCAGAACAAAGCGGTGACAAAGCTTGGCGCATGCCGTTATGGGATGAATACCAAGATCAGCTTGAAAGCCCATTTGCCGATATGACCAATTTAGGTGGTCGCCCCGCTGGTGCTATTACTGCGGCGTGTTTCTTGTCACGCTTCACCCGCAAATACAATTGGGCTCATATGGATATCGCAGGCACCGCGTGGGTTGGTGGTAAAGATAAAGGCTCTACTGGCCGTCCCGTGCCAATGTTATCTCAGTTCTTAATGAATCGAGCTGGCATTGAGTCGGAAGATTAGTCTGCAAAGAGAATTGAAAACCTGATGTCAAAGGTCACGTTTTACCTGCTTGAACAAGAAGCAGAAATAAGCAGCAAACAGCCAGCGCACTTCGCGCTGGCTTGTCAATTAGCGGCCCAGTGTTTTAGCAACAAGCAACGCTGTGTGGTGATGTGCCAAAGCCAGGCTCAAGCTGAAGAGTTTGACGAATTGCTTTGGCAATTACCCAATGATCGTTTCGTGCCACATAACCTAACTGGCGAGGGCCCACCAGCGGGTACACCAGTGGAAATCTGCTGGCAGCGCCCCACTCAGTTTAACAAGCCAGTGCTTATTAACCTAGCGGATGACATGCCTGACTTTCATAGCAAATTCGGCCGCATATTCGACTTCGTACCTGCTGCTGACACACTTAAACAGCAAGCTCGGGAACGCTACAAGCATTACCGCGCCGCTGGCCATCAATTAGATACATTACCCAGTAAAGCGTTACTCGACTCGCTCGCTGGTAATTAGTCATCGCAATAACGAGACCAAATACAATGGATAAAACATTTAGCCCACAAAATATTGAACAGCAATGTTACCAGTCGTGGGAAGATAAAGGCTATTTTAAAGCCAGCGGCAAAGGCCAACCTTATTGCATTTTGTTGCCCCCCCCCAACGTGACAGGCAGCCTGCATATGGGCCATGGTTTCCAACAAACCATTATGGATACCCTGACTCGATATCACCGCATGAAAGGTGACAATACATTATGGCAATGTGGTACTGACCATGCTGGCATCGCGACTCAAATGGTAGTTGAACGCCAGTTAAACGCCCAAGGTAAGACGCGTCATGATCTAGGTCGTGAAGCATTCGTCGACAAAATTTGGGACTGGAAGAAAGAATCCGGCGGTAATATTACCCAACAAATGCGTCGCCTAGGTACCTCGCCAGATTGGGATCGTGAAGTGTTCACCATGGACGACGACCTATCTGAAGCGGTAAACGAAGTATTTGTGCGTTTGCACGAAGAAGGATTAATTTACCGTGGTAAACGTTTGGTTAACTGGGACCCCGTGTTACACACCGCCGTATCCGATTTAGAAGTACTTAGCGAAGAAGAAAACGGCTTCATGTGGCATATGCGCTACCCGTTAGCAGATGGCAGCGGTGAGCTCATTGTCGCTACCACACGCCCTGAAACGATGTTGGGGGACACAGCTGTTGCCGTGCACCCAGATGATGAACGTTATCAAAGTTTTATCGGCAAATCGATTAAGTTACCCATTACCGGTCGTTTAATTCCCATCATTGCTGATGATTACGTTGAACAAGACTTTGGTACTGGCTGTGTGAAAATCACGCCGGCGCATGACTTCAACGATTACGACATGGGCAAACGTCATAATCTTGAGGTAATTAACATTCTTACCGACGACGCTAAAATTAATGATGTAGCGCCTGAAAAATATCGCGGTCTGGATCGTTTCGACGCGCGCAAGCAAATAGTAGCCGACTTAGACGCCACTGGTGTACTGGTTAAAATCGAAGATCATAAATTAAAAGTGCCACGTGGCGATCGCTCAGGGTCTGTTATCGAACCATACTTAACGGATCAGTGGTACGTAGCAGTCAAAGAACTCGCCCAACCTGCCATTGATGCAGTGAAAAGTGGCGAAATAAAATTTGTGCCAGAAAACTGGGATAAAACCTATTACCAATGGATGAACAACATTCAAGATTGGTGTATTTCTCGTCAGCTTTGGTGGGGACACCGTATTCCGGCTTGGTATGACGACAACGGCAAAATATACGTAGGCCGCACTGAAGCCGAAGTTCGTACTAAGAACGCACTCGATGCTAGTGTAAACTTACGTCAAGACGAAGATGTACTCGATACTTGGTTTTCTTCAGCACTTTGGCCATTTGCGACTATGGGCTGGCCGAAGAAAACACCTGAACTAGACACCTTTGTGCCCAGTGCAGTATTGGTAACTGGCTTCGATATCATTTTTTTCTGGGTCGCCAGAATGATTATGATGACTAAAAAGTTCACGGGACAAATTCCCTTTAAAGAGATTTACATCACTGGCCTTATTCGCGACGAGCAAGGCGATAAGATGTCTAAGTCGAAAGGTAATGTTATCGACCCAATCGATTTGATTGATGGTATTAGCATTGACGACTTAGTTGCTAAGCGCACCTCAGGTATGATGCAGCCCAAACTCGCAGCAAAAATTGAAAAGAACACCCGTAAAAGTTATCCAGAAGGATTCGCTGCATATGGTACCGATGCGTTGCGTTTTACCTTTGCTGCGATGGCGTCCACCAGCCGAGACATTAGCTTCGACGTGAAGCGTGTTGAAGGCTACCGCAATTTCTGTAATAAATTATGGAATGCATCGCGTTTTGTATTGATGAATGCTGAAGATCAAGACACCGGCGCAAATGGCGGCGACATGGACCTTAGCCTAGCGGACAAATGGATTTTGGCGCGCTTCCAGCAAACCTTGAAAGACTTTGAAGACGCGTTAACGGCCTATCGTTTTGATATCGCAGCTAATCTTATTTACGAGTTCACTTGGAACCAATTCTGTGACTGGTATTTAGAATTGTCTAAGCCAGTACTGAATTCAGAAATCAGCACCGAGGCACAAAAACGCGGCACTCGGCACACGTTAGTGAATGTGCTTGAAAGCATTCTTCGTTTAGCGCATCCCATTATGCCCTTTATCACTGAAGAAATTTGGCAACGTGTTGCACCTTTATGCGGCATCAATGCAGATAGCATAATGACGCAACCCTTCCCTGAACAGGATGCATCACTGCGTGACCAAGACACGCTTGCTGAAATGGAATGGATAAAAAGTGTAATCGTGGGTATTCGTAATATCCGCGGTGAAATGGACATATCACCAAATAAGCCACTGAGCATATTACTGCGTAACGCTAGCGCACAAGATTGGCAACGTCTGCAAACTAGCCGCGAATTCTTAGGGGCATTAGCCAAGTTAGAAAGCGTTGAGTTGCTACAAGCTGAAGAGGAAGCACCCGCGAGCGCCACTGCGTTAGTCGGTGAAATGGAAATTTTAATTCCTATGGCTGGCTTAATTGATAAGGATGCAGAACTTGCTCGCATCAATAAAGCATTAGCGAAAATTGAAGCTGACTTCGGACGTACGCAAGGTAAACTGAGTAACCAAAAATTTGTTAGCAACGCACCTGCTGCGGTCATTGATAAAGAGAAAGCTAAACTTGATGACTTCAGTATGCAAATGAAAAAGTTAAAAGAACAAAAGCAAACAATCGAAAATTTGTAATCAATTGTGGAATGACTGCGTTTAGCTAAATCAATAACGCAGTCGTTTTATCCTCACCGATGTTGTCGACCTAAACCATTTTTTTCCTTGGAAGAAAGCGAGAAATTAAGCCCGAAAAATGCCAATATTAGACTAAAATCTGATTATGGATTATAGCTAATCTATGGTATTTATACGCGGTATTTCAAATGGTTAAATATTCATAAACAGTGGGGGAGATGGCAAATCAACAGGATACGTTTATTACTGTTATGTATTATGGTGTTCATTAACATCATCAAACCAGTGACAGCCACAGTACCTGCAAATCAACACATTTCGATTATATACGCCTCCGATATGCCCGTCATCGACTTACCAAAGGTGGGTGGCTATCCTGAACTCGCTAGTGCATTACATGCCTACCGTAACCAAGAGAATACCAGTACATTTTTTCTGTTTGGGGGGAATAGCCTCGCGCCGAGCCCGCTTTCATCACTTGACCGTGGCACGCATATTATCGACATACTCAACAGCTTAGAGCCCGATGCGATGGCGGTAAGTAAACGAGAATTTAGTTACTTTGAAGATGAATTGTCTCTGCGATCATATGAAGCCGCTTTTCCCATTGTTGCCAGTAATGTCTATGATAAACGCAGTGAAGCCAACGTAGATGGTTTGCTAGATACCGCTATCGTTGAGCAACGAGGAGTGAAAATAGGCGTTATCTCAGTTTTAGATAGTAGCGCCATTGGTGATTACTTACTTAAGCATGTGATGATACGGAGCCCCCAAGCCGCTATTGAAGAATCTGCACAATTACTGCGGCAACAGAACGCCGATATTGTGGTGCTGATGTACTCGAATTATTTCCCCTTTATTGATCAATTATTAGATAACAAAATAGTCGATGTGACGTTAACCACGAGCCCCGAGTTAACTAAATTATCAGACGAAGTAATGCCTACACACTCTCACGCTGTGGTGCTTAGTAAGCTCAATCATTTGGCTGAAGTAACCATTGATTTTAATAACGAACTTACTGCTGCGCCATCGATTACCTGGAACGATAAAGAACTGTCTAGCTTTCCCACGGATCCCATCGTCGAAGGACAGGTGAAAGGCTATATTTCTCGCTTAAATCGTTTATTAAATCGGCCTATCGCGACTGTTACTGAAGATTTTCAAACATTACGAAGCAGTGTGCGCACCCAAGAAAATGCCTTTGCTAATGCAATAGCGGACACATTACGAAAATTCGCCAATGCAGATATCGCATTGATTAATGGCGGCAATATTCGTGGTAATCGCTCTTATGTTAAGGGGCAACGACTCACCCGACGCGATATTGCCGAAGAATTACCGTTTAGAAGCAAAGTCAGTGTATTAAATATTAGCGGTCAGCAACTCAAACAAGCTCTTGAGAATGGTATTAGTGCCGTTAAACAAGTGCGTGGTCGCTTTCCGCATGTTTCGGGTATGAAGGTTACGTATGACTTAACAAAACCGAGCGGCGAACGGATAACGTCCATTAAAGTGGCCAATAAACCTATTCAGTCCTCTAAGATATACAAGTTTGCCACTACAGACTATTTAGCTGATGGGGGGGATGGCTATGCAGTATTAGAGGAATGCCCTAAAATTTCTTTGGGCTATTTAGACCCTCCTATGATTGCAGATATATTCATTGATAGTATTCAAGAACGGAACACCCTAGGCCCCTCGTTAGACGCACGAATGGTCGATACTCATGAATGAAGATAGCCACTTGCCAACCGCGCCACAAAGTAAAGTTATGGCTCGAATTTCATTGAGTACGGTATTTGCAGTCGCCTTTATTAGTATCTTTGTGATCTTTATCAGTGTGACGCTCTTGGCGTATTCACGTCTGAGCGATTTTCGTGAAATTCTAGACGGTATAGCCAATAATTCCTTACCCCATGTGGTCTTTTCAGAGCAAGTTAATAGCCATATAACTACGCTTATGACGATTAGCGATGGCTTAAGTTACGCCGATTCAGAGCCCGCTTTACGTATTGCAAAAGGTAGCGTAAATAAAAAAATAAGTGACATTCGGTCCCTCGCGCAGCGCCAAGGCAATACGCAGTATTTAGACTTTCATTTAAATGCCATTGAAAGCGAAATACTCGAACTTGAAACCCTCGCCTTGCATCGCATTAAACTCGCCAAAAAACTAGCGGCTCAAGAACAGACTTTGTATGCACTAAATAATCGCGTTGTAAAAATGACAACGGCAACGTCCCTTGCTGAACGAGACATTCAGAGACTTCAACGCTGGAGAGCGGCGATATTCGAAGCAATCGCTTTAGCAAGTAATGCTGCGAATTTGTCAAGGCTGCAAACCATACGCCAATCTTCATTTAAGATAACTGAGATCACGCAGGCACTGTACGAAAAGACACCTGATCTTTCAGACGAACAACGCGCAAAGATGCTAGCCGTAGAGGATGAACTTAATCGTATCGTACTGAGTGAACAAGGAATTTTTTCTTTAAAAATCAGTTTACTGCGTTTATCTGGGCGTGTGATCGGTCGAGGAAACTTTATACGTAGTTTAATTAGCGATTACTCACGCTTGCTTAACTTTAAGTCGTATCAAATGAGTGATTCACTCATTACCCAAACTCGCCACACGTCAATGCGTGTGAAAGACCAAATCGAAAATGTGGGTTTGTATGTTGTCGGCGCTTTAATACTATTGTTGCTCATCGTATTTTTTATTCAAAACCGTGTGGTACGCCGTCTCGTCAAACTAAATATGGTAGTACAAGACCGAGCGAATGGTTTTAGTAATTCAACTCGCATTTCTGGTAATGACGAAATATCGGATATTGCCGATACAATTGATTATTTTGCAACGACAATTGAGCAGCAAAAAAAGGCCTTGCAACAATTGTCTTTGCTTGATGGTCTGACAGCGATACCCAACCGTAGAGCCTTAGATGAGCGGATAGAGCATGAGTTGAAACTAGCCACGCGTGAAAAATGGCCGTTGTCGATGTTGATGGTCGATGTTGATTTTTTCAAACCTTACAACGACAACTATGGTCATATCACGGGTGATACCGCTTTAGTAGCAATCGCAGAAATTTTAGCGCAAGTGGCAAATCGTAGCGGTGATTTTGTTGCACGGTATGGGGGCGAAGAATTTGTATTTATCTTGCCCAATACAGATAGAACAGGCGCAATGAAAGTTGCAGATATACTTTTACACGCCGTTCGCGAGGCACAACTTGAGCATCGCTATAGCCCTAAAGCAAAATATATTACTGTCAGCATTGGGGTGGCAACCTGCCAACAAGGTTGCACAAAAGATGCTGATGATATTCAGCGTTTAGCCGATCGTGCTTTATATACGGCCAAGCAAAATGGCCGCGATCAAGCCATTCATTATGCAGATACCATCGATAGTTAACCCTATATTAAACGTTATCCAGCGCGTGTTGCTCGTTGCTCACTTTAGTCTATCGTTGTTGCGGGTTTAATGGCTTCGGCTTCTTGGCGGAATTGGTCTTCAAACCACATACGCAGCATGTTTTTTTCATAGCGTAAACTTTCTGATGAAAAAAACGGATTATGGCGGTCTTGAAATGACATATCTTTTAGGTTTTGCTCACCCTGTTTTAATATTTCATCATTGCTGTTGAGCAGTTCATAATTAAATGCGATCCGTGGAATATCGATGCTTTTAATCAGCCGTACATCGCTTGCGCTTTGCCCTAACCCGACAAAAGACGCCGGCCAAACCTGTCCCGCTAAATCGAGGTTAGTCACAGTAATTTTTAGTGTTTGCCCATCAGGTAACACTTCAGCCAGCTCCACTAAGTATTCCTCTAACTGTTTGAATGTTCGCTCTTTAAACCGAGTACGAGATTCGTTTGAAGGTCGAACATCGGTGTATTTATCAGAATTTTGCCAAGTGACTTCGACTTTTGCTTGACTATAAGCCTGAGTAGACATCATAAACGTGACGCCTGTTAACATAACGACAGCTAATTTTTTCATCTCTTTCTACCTCTTATTATTCGGTAAAACGTATTACGCAGAAACTGTATTGGCACACCTTATCGCAAACCGCTGAATCCTACCTGAATCCAATTCTAGGTAGGTTTGTCAGCAGCGCGGTACAATAGCGTTCTTTATCTATTATAAGACCGAGATACTGCTAAATAATTCGCATAGACATTAATACAAAAGAGACACGTTGTAACCACTGGCGATGAATATGAGGTCTCGACAGTCACGCTATAATCCACATATTACTCTATATCACATTTCAAATACCTCGTTGATTGCGCCCATAACACAGGTTCCTCAATAGCATGAGTCTCAAAGTGAAAAACTTGTTGCAAGCAATTCAGGGGCTATCGCCCATGAATTTAGAACACCTTTAACAAGATTGGCTTTGGAAGCTAAACGAATAAATGGTTCTTCCCTATGCAATGATATGCAATTGAAATAGACGTAGAAGCGCTCGAAAGGCGCGTACAAAAAAGGCTCGATTATGCTGGTAGCGATGTATTGATGCCAGAGCTGAACGTAGCCGCCCCCCCTTCTGGAACTGGCCGAACAGGTGACTCTGCATCTTCCCCCTCATTTAGCCAAACACACTGTCACGATATCTGAAGAAAACTTGATCTTGCTGGCTGACGTCCATTTTGTTCAAGGGGCGCTGGAAAATCTGCTTAACAACATCGGCCGCTACGCCAAAAATCAGCTAAAACTGAACTTCAGCCATGATGATAACTATACGATGCTAACGGTAGAAGACGACGCCCCAGGCATTGTCACTAAGGTCCGAGATAAAATATTTGATGCTGTCTAGCGACCAGATGCAGGACGTACTCGTGCTTTAGGCGGCGCAGGGCTAAGTTTAGCGATCGTTAGGCGCATTCAAAAGTGGCACGGAGGTGACTGCTGGGCACACGACTCATCTTTAGGTGGGGTAAAATTTGTGTTGCGTTATCCCCGTCCCAATACTTAATATTCTCTATCACTAATCATATCTACCATTAGAGACGGTAATACGTTGACACATAACGTTCTAATTCATCAGCTCGTGATCTCCATCAATCTTTGATGTAATCACAGTGCTAGATGACGTATTTAAGTCAACAAACTGGTACTATACGCCGCGTTTATATGCCGAAAGTATTTAGGTTTAGTAAAGGAGCAGTAATGAGTGACCGCATTCCCGTAAAAGATATCTCTCCTGTTCAGGTTCATCGTCCTGATAAAAGCAAGCAAAGCGATAGCTATACGCCTCGTAATCGAATCTACGTGCGTGCTGTTAAAGGTGTATTAGAGAACTTTAGACGCTTTTTTGGTTTGGTTTTTCTATCTATATTCGCCGCTCTTCCTTGGTTGCAATATGAAGGTAGCCAAGCAATTTTATTGGATATCGGCGCACAGCGCTTCCAGATTTTTGGGCTGACTTTATGGCCTCAGGATCTAACCCTTCTAGCCTGGATTTTTATTGTTGCAGCTTTCGCGCTGTTCTTTGTGACGACCTTTGCCGGACGTGTCTGGTGTGGTTTTATGTGTCCGCAAACCACTTGGACTTTCATCTATATTTGGTTTGAAGAGAAAATAGAAGGCAGTCGAAATAAGCGTATCAAGCTTGATGAGCGCAAGATGGACGCCGACAAATTTATCCGTAAAACCCTAAAGCATATTGCATGGGTCAGTGTTGCGCTGTTGACATCACTTTCCTTTGTAGGATATTTCACTCCCATTGGCGCTCTGTTTGTTGATTTTTTCACTTTTTCATCAGGCTTTTGGGCCACCATGTGCGTACTATTTTTTGCTGTATGTACTTATGGTAACGCAGCATATATGCGTGAAATCATGTGTACCCACATTTGCCCTTATGCGCGCTTTCAATCTGCCATGTTCGATAAAGACACCTTTACCGTAGCCTATGATGCGAATCGCGGTGAACAGCGTGGTCCTCGTCCACGTAAAAACGAGCGCGAACAAAATGCAGCAAAAGGGTTAGGTGATTGTATTGACTGCAACCTTTGCGTGCAGGTGTGTCCGACGGGAATAGATATCCGTAACGGTCTGCAATACGAATGCATTAACTGCGGCGCCTGTGTGGATGCATGTAATGGCGTAATGGAAAAAATGAACTACCCCAAAGGTCTCATTAGCTTCACTTCTGAGACTCAGTTGGCAGGCGGCAAAACTAAAATAATGCGTCCGAAATTAATGGGCTACGCTGTCGTTCTGGTACTAATGAGTGCCTTACTTGTATTTGAATTATTAAGTCGGGTACCGCTAGAGGTGGACATTATTCGCGATCGAAATGCGCTATATCGCGAAACTAATGATGGCTTAATCGAAAATGTGTACACCCTGAAAATTTTAAATAAGTCACAGCACACTCAACATTTTGATATCTCTGTTAATGGCCTAGACGGCTATAAATATATCGGCGATAAAAGCGTGACGGTAATGGGCGGCGAGGTATACAACTTACCAATTAGTATCGCTATAGACCCATACAAATTGGAAAAACCCGTGACCGCATTCACCTTTACAATACAGTCACAAGATGACAAAGAAGCAGTTATGGAACAAACCTCTAAGTTCTTGTATCGCTAGTGAGTACCTTTAACTTCAGCGAACTCACACCCGACCTGATTCTGGATGCTATCGAATCGGTTGGTGTTATGGTTGAATCAGGTTTGCTTGCGTTAAACAGCTATGAAAATCGCGTTTACCAGTTTATTGGTCAAGATAATAAACGCTATGTTGCCAAATTTTATCGCCCACAACGCTGGAGCGAAGACCAGCTAAATGAAGATCATAGTTTTTCATTGGAGTTAGCGGAACATGAGGTGCCTGTCGTCGCCCCTATGGTAATTAACGGTGAGAGCTTACATCTATACAAAGGCTATCATTTTGCCATTTTCCCATCCTTGGGTGGTCGACAATTTGAAGTAGATAATTTGGAGCAGCTAGAATGGATGGGCCGTTTTATCGGGCGTATACATCAAGTTGCTAAGACGCGTTTATTTATCCATAGACCGACCATTAATACTCAAGATTATTTAGTGAAGTCGGTTGCAGAGCTACACGGCAGTCAGTTGATCCCATCGGGTCTACATGAACCTTTTTTTACAATATTAGAGCAAGTTGTGGCACTGACCACTAAACGCTACCACACTACAGATATTATGCGTTTACATGGCGACTGCCATCCTGGCAATATTCTTTGGCGTGACGGGCCTACGTTTGTGGATTTAGATGATTGTCGCAACGGCCCAGCGGTCCAAGATTTGTGGATGATGTTATCAGGCGATAACCAATCTCAGTCGTTACAAATGAGCACGATAGTAGACGCCTACGAAGAATTTTGCGATTTCAATCCTTCACAGTTGAGCCTAATAGAACCGCTAAGAGCAATGCGCATGGTGCATTACATGGCATGGCTAAGTCGACGCTGGCAGGATCCTGCGTTTCCACAAGCTTTTGCCTGGTTTGCTGAGCCAAGATACTGGGAGCAGCAAATATTAGCGCTTAAAGAGCAATTATCAGCATTACAAGAAGCAGAATTGCGTATTTAAGCCTAATTTGCCTAATCAACGTTGTTCATAATCGGTTAATAAGACACAGCGTATGCTACTTTTTCTTATAACTGGTTACAAAGTGCAGTCGGCATTTTATTTTAGCTATGCTAATCTGCCGCGAGATATTTTACTAAAGAGATGAATTACCTATGAAAAAAATCATACTTGCTTTGTTTATTGCGGTTTTAGTTCCGCTTCAAGCCTGCGCCCAAGAACAATGGAAAGAAGGTGAGCATTACACCATTATCAATGATACCGCCACGGATAAACCCGTTATCAATGAATTCTTTTCCTATTGGTGCCCCCATTGTTTTCAATTTGAACCCATTGTAAAAGAGATTAAAAGCAAAATTTCCGATGATGTGAAGTTTGAAAAAGTTCACGTTAACTTCATGGGCTTCACTAGCCCTGAAATTCAGGATGATGCCAGCCGTGCCCTTATGGTTGCACGAGCATTGAAAAAAGAAGATGCCTTGAGCACTGCAATATTCCGCTATATTCACGTACAAAAATCATCGGTTACCAGTATCAAAGATCTTAAAAACATCTTTATGGTAAATGGTGTTGATGAAGCAGATTTCGACAAGCTAGTTGGCAGCTTTGGCGTAAATAGCATGCTTAAAAAGAACAATAAGATGGTAGAGAAATATCGTCAGCATTTACGTGGCGTACCTAACTTTATCGTTAATGGTAAATTCCAAGCTAAATTTACGCGCGACATGAACACTAAAGATATGGTTGACCTTATCGTTTGGTTGTCAAAACAAAAGTAACCTGACGCTTATTCAACATATATAGCCCTGCATGTTTTTGCTTCATGTAGGGCTTTTTTGTGTCTGTAAATAAAATAACCAAATTTAGATAAAGAAGGTAAATAAACCTCTCCAGGCCTTATATCATAAAGCCTTCTTCCATTTATTAATTTACTGATAAGCTGTGACAAGTAGCGCCTTTGTGCCAATATATTACTACTGGTATTCGCCTTTCATGCTAACCACTACAGCGGAAATATTTTAATAGGTAACGAACCTTATTAACGACCACGAACAGCACGCCCTTACCATAGCTTTGGTGTTTTTTGGTTTTTAAGCGAGGAGTAAGTAAATTTTGCCTGAAGAGTTGCTACCAAAAACGCTACCCCAGCGGTTTTCTCAAGCTATTGTATTTATACTCGTATGGCTAGGCGTATGGGCCTTAGCCCAACTCATGGAATACACTGCCCACGCCAGTGTGTGGTTTCCTGCATCAGGTTTAACGTACGCGGCGTTGCTCGTGATTGGTTCATCCGCGGTATTACCTTTGCTGTTAAGTGCGGTGTTCGTCACCATAATCACATGTTTTCAATACAGCCTTCCATTGGATTTATCTCAGATGATTCAGGCTGGCTTGTTATTTGGCTGCGCGCATATAATTCCGTATTGGCTAAGTGCCCAGCTATTTCTATGGATAGTCCGATTAGACCGATTAAGCACACCTGGTTTAATCATTGTGTATATTATTAATACGGGTATAGCTGCGCTACTTACGACTTCATTGGTCATATATAGCTTAATCATTAGCAATGTGATGCAGCCAGATGAGTTTAATCAAACGTGGTTAGCTTTTTGGATAGGCGACTATGCAGGCGTATTAATATTGTCTCCTTTATTTGCTGCACTTATCGCACGAAAGTCTGCATACAGCCGATTTGATTTGACCAAATACCTTAGCCCAAATCAAACCTGTGCCAGTGAGCTTTACCCCTCTAAGCTCATGCTTGTAACCCTACTTGTTGTATTTACCATGGTGTTAAATAAATACACCCAACAACAAGAAAGTGCCTTTGTTATTTTTCTGCTGGTGCTACCTCATATGTGGATTGCCTGCACTGAGAGTGCCCTATTCAATATGCTAAGTCTCACCTACAGTTGTATGTTAATCGCGCTGTTTAGCAACATATTAGCGCTCAACGAGTTTGTACTAATCTATCAATTTGCGATTATTATAGTGACTGCAAATGCGCTATTTGGGATAGCCGTTCCAGCGTTAATGGCAGATAACGCAAAACTGCAGGAAATCATTACAATAGACGCACTGACTCAGGCTGCATCCCGTCAACACTTTATGCAACAAGCTGAGCGCGCTGTTAACCGCAGCCTACGAGACAATAACCCGCTAGCTCTTATTATGTTCGACATGGATAATTTTAAGAAAATCAACGACACCTATGGTCACAGCGCAGGTGACCTAGCACTACAAAATGTGTGTCGGCTCGCTAAACTGTCTTTACGACCAACAGATTTATTAGGACGCTTCGGAGGAGACGAATTTGTCGCGTTGCTACCTGAGTCAACGATAGAAGATGCCCACCGTATCGCTGAACGAATATTATTCAACTTAAACTTAGCTGAAGTTGCGCCAGGCCAACCGATCCAATGTAGTTTCGGTATCGCTGAGCTTAAAACCGGACAGAATTTCACCGAACTATTTAATTTGGCAGATACCGCGCTCTATAAAGCAAAAGTACAAGGCCGCAATACTATTGTGTATGCAGAGCAAAAGCGTCTCGCTTAAACTTGCCAATTAATCGGTGTGCGCTCGCTTTCTAGCAAAATTTTATTGGTTTGCACAAAATGAGCGCATTCAAAAAAACCGCGATAAGCAGACAGTGGTGACGGATGCACAGCATTTAAAACATGATGCTTTTGTTGATCAATTAAGGCTCCTTTTCGTTGAGCATGGCTGCCCCACAATAAAAATATCACACCATCGCTATATTCATTAATGGTTTCAATGACCTTATCAGTGAACGTTTCCCAACCAATTTTTGCATGAGAGTGGGCCTTGCCCTGCTCTACCGTTAGTACCGTATTAAGTAAAAATACCCCTTGATCCGCCCAGCTTTGTAAGCAACCGTGCTGTGGTATCACAAAATCCGCAAAATCGTGAGATAAGGCTTTATAAATGTTTCGCAATGACGGAGGGATTTTCACTCCGATAGGCACTGAAAAACTCAAGCCATGAGACTGATGTGGTCCGTGGTAGGGATCTTGACCGAGAATAACCACCTTTACTTGGTCAAACTCGGTAGAGCTAAATGCGTTAAATACCTGACTGTCCGGGGGATAAATAATTTTAGCTTGTGAGCGCTGGTCCTTGATAAACGCCATCATCTCGGTGAAGTAAGCCTTGTGCTTTTCTTCACCGAGCAGAGCATGCCAAGTAAGCTTAGAGTCCATTAAGCGAAGACCTTTTTTGACGATAACGCACAACGTTCACAAACCAATTTATATTACCCTAAAAGGCTAAATAAATGCTTCTTAAGTGTGTCGTAGTCGCTTGGTAAATCAACCGCAAAGCTCTCTTTAGTAGAACAATCGACGAGTGGTTGAGGCAAGCTGATGGGTTGTCCCAAAACGTTCTCCACGGTTTCACGGAATTTAGCAGGATGGGCTGTACCCAAGAAAATTCCCGTTTGACCTTCTTCCATATAGCGCGCTAACGCTTTGTATGCAATCGCTGCGTGTGGCTCGCTAATGTAGCCTAAATGCGCTAAGTGACGCATTGCTACTTGAGTGTAATCTTCATCAACCATATCACCAGATAATACTTCAGGCGGTAAATACCCCAATTCAATAATGGCTTCGATACGCGGCCAGTTGTTCGGTTGGCTAACGTCCATGGCATTTGAGATAGTGGCTACCGTTGCTTTGGGATCCCACGTACCGGTTTTCAAGTAACGCGGTACCGTATCATTTAGATTAGTGGCTGCAACAAAGTGCTTAACAGGCAAACCCATGGTTTTAGCAATCATACCAGCGGTTAAGTTACCGAAGTTGCCGCTCGGCACAGAGATAACTAAGTGTTCTCGTTGCGCTTTATTTAGCTGAGATACAGCTTCAAAGTAATAACAAACTTGAGCAACCAAACGGCTAATATTAATCGAGTTTGCTGAGTTTAGATGCAAACCTTCACGCACATCTGCATCATCAAAGGCACTCTTAACCATCTGCTGACACGCATCAAAGTCGTCATCAATAGACACGGTGTGAATATTGTCACCTAACGTAGTAAACAGTTTTTCTTGAAGGGGACTAATTTTTCCTTTAGGGAACAAGATAACCACATCGATATTATCTAACCCGTGGAATGCATGGGCAACAGCTGCACCTGTATCACCAGAGGTGGCAGTTAAAATTGTGATTTTTTCACCTGCCGCTAACTCTGTTAAACACTGTGCCATAAAGCGGCCGCCGAAATCTTTAAACGCTAATGTCGGACCGTGAAATAACTCTAAGCAGTAAACATTATCAGTCACTTTTACTAGCGGTGCTTCAAATGCAAATGCACGTTCAACAATACCCTGCAACCGATCGCGAGGAATTTCATCGCCTATTAACTGACTGAGTATTTCAACTGACCGTTCAACGAATGGCATATCGAGAATGGCATCGATGTCATCAAATGTTGGCAAAGTTGTAGGGAAATACAACCCTTGGTTTTTACCTAAACCTTTTTTTACCGCTTCAGCAAAACTAACTTTGTCAGAGGGGTCTTTTAAATTAACAAGTTCCACGTTTCTTACCTTTTGTGCTTATTCAACTAAGCGTAATTTAATATTGTGCTAAGCGTTGGCGTTTGTAACCACCGCTCCTTGTTCGTCAAGCTGACATACATGGCTAAAGCCAGTGTCATTTTGAATGTAATTTTCTGCTAGCCAGGTACTGATCGCCTGCGCTTGGGTCAAGTCATCGCATACTGCGAAAACCGTTGGACCCGAGCCAGAAATACCAAAGGCCAGTGCACCGTTTTGCATAGCAAATTGACGAGACTCATCAAAATACGGCAATAACGATTTGCGATAAGGTTCAGCGATTACATCGGTCATCATGCTCACCGCTAGTTTTTCATCTTGGCGATAGAGGGCATCAACAAATACCGCTAACTGACGACCAAATTTTAAGGTATTGGCCATAGGCACTTGTTTAGGCAAGATATCTCGCGCTGCAGCAGTGGATACGCTAATACCTGAATAACACGCAACCCAATACCAATGCTTGAAAGTCGGTAATTGCAGCGCTAGCGTATCGCCTTGCTCAGCCATTAACGTCAAGCCGCCTAAGTAACAGGGTGCTACATTATCATAATGTACGCTGCCGCTGATCTGACCTTCTAATTCACCCATAATCAACAGTAACTGATGTTGATTAAAGGGTACTTCGCCTAACACCCGGCCATAAAATTCATTTAAGCCATGCAACGCCGCCACCACAGATGCGGCGCTTGACCCTAAGCCGCTGCCGATAGGCAGGTGCTTGTGTAAGGTCATCTTTACCGCAGGCAAATTTACGCCTTTATCACTTAACACGCTCACGAAGTGGCGATAACAGCACGTGACGATATTAGTGTCATGGTCTGCCGGCAATTTATGCGCAAATGCGCCTTTGACTTCAAGACTAAATTCGCTGGCTAATTCAAGATCAACTTCATCCCCTAACACAGTGCCGTCAATCGGTTTTAAAGCTGCGCCGAGTATGTCAAAACCCAAGCTCACATTGCCGGTTGATGCAGGAGCAAAAGCACGCAGTACTTTTCCTTTCATATCGTCTAATTCGCTCATCACACGTCTTGTTTCCATGGCATTGTTCGTAATACATCAGCAAACACACCAGCGGCAGTTACCGCCGCGCCGGCACCATAGCCGCGTATTACGTAAGGGATTGGCTGATAATAGTTACTGTGAATTGCCAAGGCATTTTCACCTTCTTTAATTACATATAAAGGATGATCTGCCCCTACAGCCTGGATAGATACCACACACTTACCTTTGCTGATAGAGCCGACATAACGCAGAACTTTACCCTCTTCTTTAGCCGCGTTGACTTTATCGGCGTACAACGCATCAAGTTCAGGTAGTTTATTCATAAACTCATCTACGGTGCCGCTAGAATCGAAATGTGGCGGTAACACGGGTTCAATCTGAATATCGTCTAACTCAAGCTTTAAATCCGCTTCACGGGCCATAATTAATAATTTGCGAGCAACGTCGGTACCGCTTAAATCATCTCTGGGGTCTGGTTCAGTAAATCCGTTCTTTTTAGCAATTTCGGTTGCTTGGGATAAGGTTAAACCCTCGTCTAACTTACCAAATACAAACGATAACGAACCAGATAAAATCCCTTCAAAACGCTGAAGTTCATCCCCTGCGTAAATGAGTTTTTGTAGGTTATCAATAACAGGTAAACCAGCGCCAACGGTCGTTTCATACAAGAACTGGCGATTAGTCGATTGGGCTGTTTCACGCAAATGTTGGTAATAAGCATAAGAATCCGTATTAGCCTTTTTATTCGGTGTGACCACATGGAAACCACCATTCATTAGCTCTACATACAACTTAGCGATAACTGAACTGCTAGTACAGTCAATCACGACAGGATTAACCAAGCTATTACGCATTACAAAATCTTGTAACTTATCAACGGACAACGACGATTCACTAGCGTTTAGCTGTGCAGCCCAATCTCCGTCTAGATCAACACCGCCAGCCTGTAATAATAGTTTACGGCTATTGGCAATACCGTAGATTTTTAAACTTATGCCACGCTCTAATAATACCGCCTGTTGACGGGATATTTGGCCAAGTAATTCTTTGCCTACGGTGCCGCAACCAACCAAAAATACATCTATGGCATGTAAATTTGAGAAAAAATTCTGATGAACCACTTTCACCGCTTTCTTCGCTTTGCTGCTTTCAATCACTGTTGAAATTGAACGCTCTGATGAACCCTGAGCGATCGCCACGTTATTAACACGCGCTTGTGCTAGTGAGCTAAAAAACTTAGCCGCTAATCCCTGTGAGTGACGCATACCATCGCCCACTAAAGTCACAATCGCTAAGTCATGACGCACTTCAATTGGGTCAAGCAAATTGTTGGCTAACTCAAGCGCAAAAGAGTCTTCTAATAAGTCTTGAGCACGAACCGCATCTTTACTATGAATACAGAAGCTAATGCTGTACTCAGAAGATGACTGCGTGATTAAGCTAATAGAGATATTCGCATTCGACATGACTTCGAATACGCGACTAGCCATACCGACCATGCCTTTCATGCCTGGACCTGCCACATTAAACATGGTCATATCATCCAGATGTGAAATGCCTTTTACACTCGTCCACTTAGTGCTCGCTTCATTACTGATAAGCGTACCTGGTGCAGCAGGATTAAGAGTATTACGAATAAGACAAGGGATATGATGCTGAGCAATCGGACCAATCGTTTTCGGATGCAATACTTTTGCGCCGAAGTAAGATAACTCCATAGCTTCTTGATAAGTCAACTTGTCGAGTAGCACTGCACCATCAACTTGGTTCGGATCCGCGTTATAAACCCCGTCTACGTCGGTCCAAATTTCACAACACTCGGCACCAATACAGGCCGCTAATATAGCTGCTGAATAGTCAGAGCCATTGCGGCCTAACGTGACTTTTTCACCTTCCGCATTGACCGCTACAAAGCCAGGCATAATAAGTACTACGTCGCCCGAGCTATCGACTTCACTGAAGCGCGCTTTACTGACGGCAACATCAGCAATACTATCGAGGTAATCTCCTTCCGCTAAAATTAATTCAGCAGGGTCAATAATTTGATTTTTAGTACCAAGAGTCGTCAATATTTGGCTAAATATATTAACACTCATGTATTCGCCGATGCTTAAAATTTTTGCAACTACAGACTCAGGAGCACAACGTAATAATGCAAAGCCTTCAAGATGCTGGTTCAATTCATTCAATACTTTTTGAATGTAAGGGGCAAGCTTGCTGTCATCAAATTCAGGAAGGGTATCGTTTAAATCATCTAAAATACCGAAGAGCACCATGTTCAGCTTAGCGAACAATTCGCCGTAATCCTTACCGCTGCTCGCTTCTTCGCATAACAAAGATAATGCATTGGTTACACCTTTAGGGGCTGATAACACAACGGCAGCGCCGCTGGTTGCATGGGTATCTAAACAAATGTCTTTTACCCGTAAGTAACGCTCTGCATCGGCTAATGACGAACCGCCAAACTTCAACACCTTCATGTATTTTGCTCCTAGTGTGGTTATTCACACTCCGTTTTTGACGCGACGGAATAACCAGTAATTAACTTTTTTGCTGCGCTAATAACAAAAAAGCCCGCTTTAATTTGCGGGCTTTATGTCTGTTCGATATGCACAAGCCAGCGATCACCTCAAAGAGGTGATAATCATAATCATGCCGGTGGTGCTTGTTATTATATTTGAATCTACGTTCATGGGCTCAATTTGCCGTATAGACGTCTATATGTCAACCATCTAGACGTCTTGTTGTGAGATTTATTATGCATTTTCATTCCACTTGGAAATTATTTTACCGTTTATCGTCTAAACAACGCACAAAAGCATTATTTGTGAAAATAAGATAACGTAAATAAACGGCTAAAATATGACCTAGTTATGGATGCGTTCGCTCGACCAGTAAGGGTAAACGAATCTGCTACTCGCTGCGGCGCGGATTATTACGAGCCTTAAAATTGCTTTAAAATTCGAGCGTCGTAATCGTTAGGGTCTAACGTTAAATTATATTGTGCCGCAAGCACATCAAGCTTGGCTTGTTCAATCGCTAAGTCATCCATAATAATGGTGTTGTCGTCCAGCTGCCATAATAACCGTGAGCCAGCATAACTATATTGCAGTGCGAGTAACGCATTAGCGTTACCTTGTTCAGCGGCCGCTTTAAGTTTACGCATTTTGCGGTTTATTTTATTCAGTGCTTGCTTCAACTCCCAAACATATACGACTTCGGTCATAAAATCGTGAGTTCGGTATTTATTGAGTAACCACCCTAACGTTAGACTTGTTACTACCACGCCGAGCAAATTCCAGTGAAAATGGCTACCACTGTCATCGGGGAATAAGGCAATCAACCCTTGTGAAATAGTTAAACTCCCTACTGCCAAGCCTGCTATACATCCCACTATTACCAAGTTTAAATTGCGTCGATAACGGGCTTTATTAATTTCAATGAGCTGCATAATAACCAAAAATAGATTTACGGATTTGTGTACTCGAAGTGTAACGAAACTTAGCGTATACCGGTAATATAATGCTTAACCGCTTGAATCACTTCCCCTTAGAACAGCTAAGCATTTTATTTGCTAGAAGTTTCGGCTACGCGCTGAGCTAACAGCGCGGCTTGAATACCCAAACCTTCACACACAGAATTAAACGCGTCTCCTTGCATCACGGGTAAGTGGGGCAACATCACTTCCTCTAGCTCTTTTTTTACGATGGGCGACAAACTCATTCCCCCCGTAATAAATAACATTTCAGGTGGTTCAATGCTGTTTCGTAAACACTCGGTCACCAACGCTTTTACCTTACTCATCCACGATTGCATCGAACTACTAAGTTCTTCGATAGTGATATCTACATCGTAGTCCGGCTCGATATAATGCAGAGGCAAGGTGATGGTGTCTTTCGAGGAAAGCATTTCTTTTGCCAAACGCGCGGAGTTAACCAATCTGGCTGATAATTTCTCTTCTTGAACAGTTAATAGTCGTGCCAATAACTTAGGCTCTTTTACATCAGACTTGGTTTGAACAATATCTAACCAGTACTCGTCTGAGAAAAATTGATTAAGTTTTGGAATATCGTCAACCGCACACATGTCAGAAAAGAATGTTGGAGGCACTGGCAACCCATTACGCATCAACATACCGCGCCCCATAGTGGGAGCAATGCTTTTAATAATAAGGTTTTTGTCACATTCCATACCACCTAAACGCGCTCCCGTGACCGACAGTACATCTTGCTGACGATCATGGTTGGCTTGCTTTTCCGGTGATAATTTAATGCAACAGATATCTGTGGTACCGCCACCAATGTCGGCTACCAGCACATTGGTATGTTTATCCAGGGTTCGTTCAATTTTATAAGCCGCAGCTATAGGCTCTTCTAGAAATTCAACATGGGCAAATCCGGCCAGAGTTGCCGCTTGGGTCATAATATCAATAGCTTGATTATTACCTTCTTGCCCCCTAGTACCATGAAATTTCACCGGGCGGCCTATGACAGCAGTATCCACCGGCATATTGAGTTGTTGCTCGGCACTTAAGCGAAAGAATTCCAATTGCTTGGCGATAAGCCCCACAAATGCTTGTTGTTGACCCGCTACTAAACTGGCTCCCAAGAAGTTCTTAGGCGAATATATAAGCCGGCCTTTATCAGGGGTAGTTAAATAACGTTTAAAGCCCTCTTCACCAAACGCAAATTGCCCAGTTTCCACCAGCTGCTTTAACGGCAAATCTTGGACCGTCATATCTTTTAACAAAAGCTCAATCGCGCGACGTTGCAAATCAGGAAGATTATGGAACTCGGCGCGTAAATCGTCTATTTGATTACTATAACGTTGCTGCTCTCTGGCGTCTTGGGCTTCGTAATAGCCTTCTTTAGCTTTATCTATCTGCTCTGAAATCGCCCGTTTTATTTGTGCAACTTTGGCTTCAATCATCGAGACTGGAGGCGTAGGCAACTCATGTTCATAATAGATAAAAACGGACGAGCGGATCTTATTCGCCCCATCAACATTAGGATCGAGTTTGATAAAATGGTGCTGCTGACCATCAAAGTAGGAAACCTCAGAGTTTGACGTCCCGTAATCTATGCCTATTGCTGCCATATCCGCCGTTCATTGACCTAAAATAAAGCCGCGAAGTGTAATGTAAAAATATGCTCACTTCATTAATTGTTTTACCAGAAGTACTTTAATCCTTTATCCATATGGATAACTCTCTTAATCGGCAAATAAAGTACAACCGCTATTTTCCTGCGACCTAACGGTCGTAATTGGGCTTTATCTCCCACTTCAGGTTAAACAAGAAGCAGCGTTAATTAACGGAATGAGCCCCGTCTTACGGCATAGCTTATAAGCACCTAATACATCTGGTGATGGCAACTTATAGGCTTTTTTGATATTGATAGTAAATTGATGGTTAGCGCATAAGTGGGTTTTAAGTGAACAACACACACGCTTCAGTGTTGAATAAAGTGGCGTATTTGATTCTGCATGGCTTTGACAAAAGCTATCGTTGGCATTCACGCATTACTCGAGATGCACAACGACGCTTTGAGCAAGCTCAGTGGCAAGAGACACAAAAAGCGGTGAAAGAGCGAATCGCCATATACGAGCGTACATTGTCGGATGCCGTAGGGGAAATTTATCAACAGGTTTTTCCTCATCAAGAAAACAACCAATTTTGGCTAGCATTAAAAAGTCGCTTTCAAAAACTTCTTAGTGACCATCCTCAATACGAACTGGCTGAGACTTTCTACAACTCAGTTATTGGGCGCATTTTCAAGCATCAGAAAATTAACGATAGCATGATGTTTATTCTGCCTACCCGCTGTTATTTGGCTGGGCTGCAGCGCCATTTGGTAGTACACAGTTTTGATACCTCTGGCACTGTGAGTCAGATGTTAGTTGATATTTTTTCGCAATATAAATTTGAAATTAATTTTCAAGATATGCAGCGAGATCTTGACCATTTAGAGGATGCCTTGCGCAGCCGCTTAAATACTGGCCAGTTAGCGAGCGTACATACAGTCGAAATGCTCAAATCAGTATTTTATCGCAGTAAATCCGCATACTTAATTGGGCGTATTTGTATGCCAGATGAAACGCTGCCCTTTGTTATTCCTCTTTCTATTGACGAATCCGGTAGCGACCAAGACTCACACAAAATAGTGGTTGAGGCCCTATTAACAGACCGCCAAGACTTAAGTGTTATCTTCAGCTTTGCCCGCTCGTATTTTATGGCTGATACTCAGCATCCAGCGGAGGTAGTGGCTTTTTTACATGAACTATTACCGCATAAGAAAAAATTCGAGTTATACATTGCATTAGGACTCTACAAGCACGGAAAAACCGTATTTTACCGTAACTTTTTACAACATTTGGATAATTCAGAAGATCAATTCACTATTGCCCCAGGTATACGTGGACTCGTCATGGCGGTATTCCATCTGCCCTCTTATGGCGTGGTGTTTAAAATTATCAAAGATGAATTTCCTGAAAGTAAGAAAATCACTCGTCAACATGTAAAAGACTGTTATCGGTTAGTTAAAATGACTGATCGCGTGGGGCGAATGGCCGACACCCATGAGTACGTTAGTTTTCGTCTGCCCCGACACCGGGTAGAACAAGCACTTATTGATGAATTGCTCGAAACGTGTGCCAATAGTATCGAGTTAACTGAGAGTGAAGTGATCATTAAGCACTTATATATTGAGCGTAAAATGACACCGTTGAATATCTACCTAGAACAGCAAACCGACCCCAAACTGATTACCAGTGCGCTAAATGATTTAGGCTTATGCATTAAGCAAATAGCTGCGGCGCATATTTTTGCTGGCGACATGCTGCATAAAAACTTCGGTATTACCCGGGGAGGACGAGTGATATTTTATGATTACGACGAAATCTGTTATTTGAAGGATCGAGAGTTTAGAAGTTTGCCCAAATCTGATGATCCTTACGCTATAGATACATTATCGGTTGGACCAACTGACGTATTCCCAGAGCAGTTTGAGCATTTCATTGTCGGCAAAAAACGCTTAAAGCAAGAACTCAAAGCGCTGCATGGAGAAATAATGACCGCCGAATATTGGAGAGATATGCAGGCACAATCTCTAAAGGGCGATGTACCTGAATTTATCCCATATGATCAAAGCAAACGCTTTGTGAACTAGCTAAGGTTGCTTTACTGTTCCATCGACAACATGGGTAGCATTGCCGTCAGTTGTCTTGGTCACAGTATACTGCTCTGAGTTGAGCACTCTGACTTCACGCTGAGGGAATGGAATCGAAATATTATGTTCGCGTAAGGTTTCGAATATCATCAGCATTAAATCGCCGCCCACGCGGTTTTTACCATCGTCGATACCTTCCATCCAGAATTCTACAAATACATTGACGCCGGAATCACCAAAGCTATCAATTTCACAATCTGGACGCTCCTCAATGGGATAATCTTCGCCACTTAGAATTTGTGGATGGGTGCCAACGACCTCTTTGATAATCTCAACCATAGCGCGAATATCCGTTTGATAAGCAACGGAAAAATCGACTCGATAACGTTGTTTTATGTTTTTATGTGACCAATTAACAAAGGTGCTTGAAATGAATTTTTCATTGGGCACCATAATGTCTTTACCATCGTAAGTTTCAAGGGTGGTGTAACGCATTTTAAAATGTCGTACAAAGCCTTTTTGCCCCTCCTCCATTTCGATGTAATCGCCTATCGTAACCGAGCGATCGAGTAAGATGATAATCCCTGAAATAAAGTTCGATGCAATCGACTGTAAGCCAAACCCTAAGCCGACCCCCACAGCGCCGCCAAACACCGCTAGCGCGGTTAGGTTAATTCCCATTACATTTAGTAATAACAACGCGATAACGCAGACTAAGGCCACTTCAAAAAGCTTAGCAAAGACTTCTCGCGTCCTGATATCTAAGGATTCTTGTTTACGAATGATATCTTGGCCTACAGTATTAGAAGCACGCCCAATCCAAAATAGTAACGTACCAAAGATCAATACTCGGGCCAGCCCGTAAGCAGAGATTTCGATATTCCCTAGACTCACACTCACACCTTGTAAAATCTCGATGATGCTACGCAGCCATCCCACCATATGCAGGAACAACAATGGCAACATCATCCATTTCAACAAACCAGCAAGTATGGGGTGTGAAACACAGGCATTAATCACTGAATTAACAAACAGCAGTACCGCAATCGTCAGGGCTAAGTCTAAGATCCAATTAGCACCAATAACACTCAAGCTAAATTCAGTGACAACTTTAAGTAATACAATAGCGATTAACGGAAATATCATCTTATCAATACGGTAGGTAATTCGCCGTATTGGGTGATCTTTTACGTCCGGTTGGTTATCAACGAGTTTGGATGCTCGTCGTAACTTAGTACCTAACCAAAACGCCAATAAATAAATACACCCTATTAAGCCAAGCTGTATATATGTATCGGTCATAAAAATATGTTGATGCGCCACATCAGCATACTGTTGTAGCGTCTGCATCAAAGTTTGACTGGTATTTTCTAGCACGACATCGTTGCTTTGAAGCACGGTCTCAGATGTTTCCATAATGGTGCTAGTTGCCGAGTCAGTCAGGTTACTGCTATTTGTTGTATCCACGTTTATTCTCTAAGCGGTTAAGGTATGGCTAACCAAAGGAGGTTCAAAGAGGCAATATAGCCAATTGCCCATAAAATGCTACGCACCAGGTGTAAATTCGACCAGTACGCACATAAATAGCCGATTCGCGCGGCAATAAACAACATCGCACTATATTCAGCTAGATGCCCAGCAGATTGCGTAATTAATACTGCCAGCGCACCTGGCACAAATAGGACCAGGGCTTCAAAACAGTTCGCATGGGCCGCAGCAGCTCTCGCCCCGAATCCTGTTAAGTGTTTTTGCTGCTCTCGTGGATGGTGATTGTCGTAACCGCCCTGCTCTTTATTCATGGCTATGGTAAGCGGTATTTTTGCCAAAATGGGCAGCAGGGTGGCCACCAGTAAACATACTAATATTGTCGTCATTGTATTTTGACCCAAACACGATATAGATAGTCCGACTTTAGCACGACTTTTGAAATATTCCTTAGCTTGGGACTCTCATTCACCAGTGGAACCAAGGTTAAACATATCGCTTTAGTGGGCATACCTAATGCTCAATTTTTTTATATATTTACTTTAATACATTGATTTTTATAATATAAATTATACTCTACATTAACCCTCGAATATCTTTACGTATTTCAAAGGAATTTATGGATAACGTATGGTTAGTGATTATTTTTGCCTTGCTCGCTGGTTTAGCGATGCCAATGGGTGCACTTATCGCTCGCATTGAACACTTTCAGTCGGACTGGTTCGAAGCCGAAATTCGTCACCTTGTTATCGCTTTTGGGGGCGGTGCATTATTATCTGCTGTGGCGCTGGTACTAGTACCCGAGGGAATGGCTAATCTGTCCCTTACCGTTGGACTTCTATTTTTTATTGGCGGTAGCCTGAGTTTTATGGCTATTGATATTTTGCTGGTTAGAATAAATACTCCCGCAAGTCAGTTGGCCGCTATGCTAGCGGATTTTATTCCTGAATCAGTGGCACTAGGGGCAGCATTTGCCACTGGCAAAAGTAATGCTTATTTGATCGCCTTATTAATCGCCCTGCAGAATTTACCCGAAGGATTTAACGCGTTTCGTGAAATGCGCTCAGGGAAAAAATTCAGCCCTAATCGTCTGCTAATAGTTTTTTGTTTGTTAGCGCTGTTTGGCCCTGTGGCTGGATTAGGGGGTTATTTTTGGTTAGCTAGGTATCCGCAATATGTTTCGGCGATTATGCTATTTGCTTCAGGGGGAATTTTATATTCTATTTTTCAAGATATCGCCCCACAAGCGAAACTAGCTAAGCATTGGTTTCCACCAATGGGCGGTGTTTTTGGCTTTGCTCTGGGTTTAATTGGTTTTATGTTGACCAAACATTAGTCGCGCAGAATTACCGAAAAGGAGTAGAAAATCATTCAAGCTTCAAGTATAGAAAAACGTATCGATATGGATTTACTCCGTCGCTCACTGGCGGGGATAGCTGTTTATAGCTTCGTTTTACCGGTAATTTTTTGGCCGCTACATTTCCATACCATGCAGCCAGAACTAGCCTACTTGCTTGCCGGTAGCATGCTTTTTATTAGTTTGCTGCGGGTTGTACACTACGTTTACTCACCCACTATTTATGCGTATTCCAGTCGATTGTGGTTTGCAATATTTTCAACCCTTTCCCTCAGCCAGGCAGCCATCTTAGGCTCCGTGTTTATGTTGGCGATATTTGATATACGCTTTCAGCCCCTGATACATGTCTCAATGCTTGCCCTTGCAGGAATAGCCAGCAGTGCACTCTTCGCTTTGAGTCCCAGAATAAAACTAGGACTTATCAACTTAACAATACTTATGCTGCCGGCTATGTTGACAGGTTTTTTTACGGAAGGTTATATACCGTTTGCAACCATGATGCTGGTTTATACTTTCTATATTTCAGGCATGGGCATAAGGGCAAACAGAGAGTATATGCGTGCTTTTGAAATCGAAATAGAGCTAGAAGCACAGCGTAAAACACTCGAAACGCTGAGCCAGACGGACGCCTTAACCGGTATCTATAATCGAGGCTATTTCAATCAATATTTTGAAGACCAATGGCAGTATGCAATACGTCACAAGGTCGAAGTGGCCCTTCTGCTTATCGATGTGGATCACTTTAAAGCGGTGAACGATACTTACGGTCATTTAGCTGGGGATGCTTGCTTAGTTAACCTCGCTCATGCCATAAATAGCTCAGTTAATCGTGCGACAGATATTACGGCGCGATACGGTGGCGAGGAGTTCGCTGTGCTTATTTCCGGTTGTAACGCTACCCAAAGCCAATTCATGGCGAACCATATTATGCAATCCGTGGCTCAGCATAAGTTCGTCCACAATGACGTTGAAATACCTATAACCGTTAGCATCGGCATTGCAACGGTTGTGCCTGAGCCGAAGCAAAAATCCAATGATTTGATTGAACAAGCCGATAAAGCCTTATATCAGGCGAAAACAGAGGGCGAAACCGAGCTATTCTATTCAGTTCAAAACAATAAGGTTACACTGCTGTTTTTGCACGGGCATTTTTAAAACGTGACAGACGATCCTCAAACTCGCAATATTACGCAACATTTCACCCTTCCTTCTCCCGAACAGCCAATAACGCCGGCTTGGTCGAATGCTGAGCATTACCAGATATGGGTTAAACGAGACGATCTGATTCACCCTATTGTGTCAGGTAATAAGTTGCGCAAATTGCGTTACTCCATTAAACACTTATTGGACAATAACATTCGTCACGTTATTAGCTTCGGTGGTGGGTACTCTAATCATTTACATGCACTGGCTTACGTCTGTAAACACTTAAATATAAAGCTCACGGCGATAGTACGTGGTCACTATCAATCAATGCCAACACCTATGCTACGAGACTTAGCAGCTTGGCAAGTGGATATCGAATATGTCGACCGTAAAATATACCAGCAGCGGGACCAAGTTGATTATTTAGCATCCTTGATGCAGCGCTTTCCAGACGCGTTAGTTATTCCAGAAGGCGGTTCGTCACAACTTGCGTTAGACGGCGTAGTTGACATCATTCACGAACTGACGCAGACCTACGATTATATTCTGACTCCTGTAGGCAGCGGCGGCACCCTAGCAGGCTTGGTGCACGGTACCGCTATGCAACCCACTGCCAAGTGGGCCAATATTCTTGGAATAGCCGTCTTGAAAGGTCAAGGCTATTTAGAAGAACTCGTCACTAATCTACTCCAGACTCACCACCATTCAGTAAAATTGCTGCCCACGTGGAATATAAATCATAATTTTCATTTTAATGGTTACGCTAAATCTACCCCAGAGCTTGAGGCTTTCTGTCAAAGCGTTAATCGTGAATTAGCTATTCCTATCGAACCGGTTTATAGCGGCAAGCTATTTTGGGCCGCAAAAGAATTAATGGCTCAAGGTACGTTACCCAAGGGCAGTAAAATTTTGCTGATACATACGGGGGGGTTACAAGGCGCCCGCCAATAATCACGGTGGGAAACACTTACTAAACTCATCCTTTTTTTACTTGGTTTTGTCTTACGAGTAGAGATTACATTTTCCGATGGTGATGGTATATTCCCGACCCCGATCATTCACTCATCCCATTTGGCTAATATGTTGTTTAACACTCGATATGCGTTGGTATTAAGTTTGGCTATTCTTTTAGGTGGTTGCGCATCGCCCTTACCAGCCACTTCACCTGCGAGTGATGCTGTTAAATCCGCACCTGATACGACGTTTATTACATCGCCAGATGGCGTTATTCAATCCCCGCAAGCCCCCGCTGATAATGACGCAGTGCAAAAAAGTATTGATGAGCAAATGGATAAACAGGCGAGTCCATCAGCACTTAGCTTGCGAACCGCGCGCTTTGCCCATGCATCTGCCACAGATAATACATTACTGTATGTTTTTTCTGGATACGGTAAACAAGGCTACTTAACCGATATAGAGATTATCGATCCGTTAACTGCTCAAGTCACCGTGCTAGCGAATAAAGTGTTACCCAGAAGCTATTTTTCAGCAGTATTTGATCAACAACATTCTATTTACCTTATTGGCGGCATTAGCCATGAAACTGACGATGTGCGAGTTGAGCCACGCATTGAGGTGTTTAATACCATAACGCACGAAGTCACTGTTTTAGGGGATATACCTGAACCATTGAGAAACAACAAAGCAGTATATATTGACGGCTATATTTATTTGGTTGGCGGTGCATCTTATGAAGCCAGCAATGGATATCAGCTAACACCCAGTGCTTCACTTTGGCGTTATGATATAACACGCCATATCTGGCAAAAACTAGCCAATATGCCCAGCGCCAAATCAACGGCTGTCGTGGCAACTGATCAGGATATTTATGCTATTGGCGGTGAACAAAATCTGGATAATTTAGCGAGTGTCGAACGTTACGATATTGCGAATAATCAATGGCACAGTATGCCTAATTTGCCCCATGCAATTAGTGCTCACAGCACAGTTTTAGCGAATAACACCGTATGGGTGTTCGCCGATGAAGACCAATCGCAAAGTGTATACACACTCACGCTGCCATCAGATATATGGCATGCAGCTAGCATAAAGTACAAACCTGCGCTTTATACCAGTGCCAATTCAATAGGCAATACCTTGTACGTCATTGGAGGCAATGCGGGTAAAGGCAAATCGTTCATGAGTCAAATTCAGGTGTTTCATCAATGAATTGGTTAGAGTGGCTAGCGGGTTTTGCGGGCGCATCAGCTGCAGAATGGGTCGCCACTACCGCAGGTTTTTTATGCGTATTTTTGTTAATCAGACGCAGCCGTTGGAGTTTTTTCTTTGGGTTGATTCAGGTCAGCATTTACAGTTGGATTTTCTTCGATGTGAAACTTTATTCCGATATGGGGCTGCATATTATCTATATCGGTTTTCAAGTATACGGCTGGTATATGTGGACCAAAAACCAGAACCAGCAAGGTCGAATATCTCCCGTATCAGGTAGTGTATTGGAATATACTGGCTACGGTGTACTAATCATTGCAAGTGCCAGCCTACTGGGTAGTCTGATGTCGAGTCAAACTGATGCCAGTTTCCCCTACGCGGATGCCTTTACTACGTGCGCCAGTCTCGTTGCACAGTGGTTACTCACTCACCGTAAGCTTTATAACTGGAGCCTTTGGATAATTGTCGATGTGGTGGCAATTGGCATTTACTGGCAAAAAGGGCTGTATCCAACATCTGCTTTATACTTCAGCTTTCTGGTTATGGCATTAGTTGGACAGTACTCTTGGATAAAGGAATTCCGCCGCCATAACAACACTTAGGCATTATCAGACTGAGATAATGCGCGTAGTTAACGTAGAAAGCACTGTAACCCAAGCCATGATTCGAAATGACCAGCAGAGTAACAGCATGATTCAAAAAGTAGTGTTCTTAGGGGCGCCGTCCACCGGAAAATCAACTTTAAGCGAAGCTCTCGCTGATCGCTTGAATACGCTATCGGTTACAGAATACGGTCGAGAATACTGGATTGAACACCAAGTAGACCGTCGCCTCACCCCAGAGCAGTTATTACATATCGCCCAAGTTCAAAACCAATGGGAAGACGAAGCAGAACAAAAAGCCCAACACTACTTATTTTGTGATACGAACGCCTTTACAACATGGCATTTTGCTTGTCACTATCACACCACTCCCTTACCTGAACTAACGAAACTAGCCCATGCTAGCTGGCAACGTTATGACCTTGTGGTCCTTTGCGACAATGATATTCCCTATGACGATACATGGGAGCGCTCTGGCGATGCTAATCGCAGTGAGTTTCAACAGTTTCTTGAACAATATTTGATCACCCATGGCATCCACTTCATAACGGTCAGTGGCACGGTTAAATCCCGTGTTACCCAGGTGTTGAGCGCACTCGACTCCCTCACTTCAAGACTGAACAAAACGGCTTCACCGGTCTGTTAAAATATTGTAAACGATTGAATTTCTTCACTTATTTGGTGCTTCTTGCACTAAATTAAACCGTTTAAAGCAAAGCTTTAAAGTTCGAAGATTTGATTGAATAAACCTAACCAATTGAAATATATAGACTTTAAAAGTTGGCCTAGATGTTGCATATGGTTAGTTGTGTTAGGTGTCCAGATCATCTAACACGGGAACAAAAATAATAACTATAATTAAAAATAGCAGTATTGAGCGATATAAAGCTCTTCAAACGAAAGCGTCTTATTCTTGTCCGGGTAAGGCGCTTTTTTGATCCCCCCTTTGATATTAAAAACATCAAAAAATGTGCTAGGACGTATCAGTGGCTATGCCCCAAATGGGCTAGCGGACGTCTATTAGCTTGCATTGTCTCTCCCCCCTCATCATGAAGGCGCTTATTCTCCCAGATCCGCTCATGGATCATATAAGCAACGGTATTCACTGCCGGCTCTACTAAAGCAATTAATCCACCCACAATAAAACTGCCCGTTAATAGATAAGCAACGCTGAACGCCACTGTAAAATGCGTGATAGCAAATGTAATAGTTTTCATAAATATTCCGACATAAGAAGTTGATAGGCAGATAATATGCTGTGCTTATTAATCGAGCCAATGAAACAAATCAATCACGTCAATCTACAAATAAGATTGATTCTCATTTAATCTTCAACTGGCAAATTAAGTTTCTAAATATATCGACTTCAGTTAAGTTTTTTAACGGCCATTTGTTTACATCCCATCATTAGGTGATAGCATTCGCGTTTTAATGGATCTTGTTAATTATAAGGGTTTCCCTATGTCTCGTGTTCTGATTATTGGCGCTGGCGGCGTGGCTGCTGTCACTATCAAAAAATGTGCTCGTTTACCTGAGCTGTTTGACGAAATTTATCTTGCTAGCCGCACTGTCTCTAAATGCGAGGCCTTGCAACAAGAAGTTGGTGTCGACCGTGTTAAAGGTGTATTTGCGGTTAATGCAGATCATGCTAGTGAAGTGGTTAAGGTCATTAACCAAGTAAAACCTGACCTAGTCATAAACTTGGCTTTGCCTTACCAAGACTTGGCCATCATGGATGCCTGTTTAGAAACAGGTGTGCATTATATGGACACTGCCAATTACGAGCCAAAAGATGTGGCGAAATTTGAATACTCGTGGCAGTGGGCGTATCAAGAGAAATTCGAAAAAGCCGGTCTTATGGCGTTACTTGGTAGCGGGTTCGATCCTGGTGTAACCAATGTATACACGGCTTATGCCGCCAAACATTATTTTGATGAAATTCATTATTTAGATATCGTTGATTGTAACGGCGGTGACCATGGTCAAGCCTTCGCTACTAACTTCAACCCTGAAATCAATATTCGTGAAATCACCCAGCGCGGACGTTTCTTCGAAAATGGCGAATGGAAAGAAACCGATCCATTAAGCGTTCGTGAAGATTTAGATTATCAAAACATTGGTGTCCGAGCGTCTTACCTGATGTTCCACGAAGAACTCGAGTCAATCGTTAAGCACTTCCCTACATTGAAACGTGCGCGCTTTTGGATGACGTTTGGAGATGCATATTTGACGCATCTTAAAGTACTTGAAGGCATTGGCATGACCAGTATCGAGCCAATCGATTTCCAAGGTCAGCAAATTATACCGTTAGAGTTCTTAAAAGCCGTACTGCCGAATCCAGGTTCATTAGCTGACGGCTACACGGGCATGACCTGTATCGGTACATACATCACAGGCGTAAAAGATGGTAAAGAGAAAACTATTTTTATCTACAACAACTGTGAACACGCTGCTTGTTTTGCCGAAGTTGGTGCGCAGGCCGTTTCTTATACCACAGGCGTACCCGCAATGATCGGTGCGTCATTGATGCTAAGCGGTAAGTGGAAGAAACCAGGTGTATGGAACATGGAGCAGTTTGACCCGGACCCATTTATGGATATGCTAAATCAACATGGTTTGCCTTGGCATGTCATCGAATGCGATGCGAGTCCATTTAGCAAGTAAGCACATCATAGGGGCCAATTACTTGGCCCTTTATTTATCCAGCGGAGTACCCCGTGACTGATCCAATGTTAAATCCTTCCATCCCCTCCCCTTGTTATGTCTGTGAAGAAGCCAAACTGGAAGCAAACTTGCAACTTATGCAACGTGTGCAGCAAGAAAGTGGCGTCGAAATTATTTTAGCGCTCAAAGCTTTTTCCATGTGGTCCACATTCGACCTGGTTAAAAAGTATTTGCAAGGCTCTACAGCCAGTGCAGTTTGGGAAGCGCGTTTAGGTAAAGAAGAAATTGGTAAGCAAGTACATGCGTTTTCACCTGCCTATAAACCGGAAGATATCGATCAATTAGTGGAACTAGTAGACCATATATCCTTTAATAGTCTCGGCCAATGGCAGCGTTACAAACAACAAATTTTACGCTCCAATGTTTCCCCTGGGATACGCTTAAACGCAGAACACCGTGAAGCAGACACTGAGTTGTACGATCCGAGCGCACCAGGCTCACGATTTGGCATATTGGCAAAAGATTTAGTGGGGGCTGATCTAAGTGAAATAGAAGGTTTTCATATTCATAATTTATGTGAATGTGACTCTTATGCTACTGAACGAACCATACTTGCCGTAGAGAAAAAATTTGGTCAATATTTTTCACAAATTAAATGGATAAACTTTGGTGGTGGCCACTTGATGACAAAAGAAGGCTACGATCTCGAGCATCTTATCGCCACTTTGAAAGCCTTCAAAGCCCGTTATCCGCATTTGAACGTCATACTTGAACCTGGTTCTGCCGTTGCTTGGCAAACCGGTACCTTAGTGTGTGAAGTGATCGATATTGTTGAGAATCGAGATAAAATCGCGATTGTTGATATGTCCGCGACGGCTCATATGCCAGACGTACTTGAAATGCCCTATCGGCCAGAAGTGCGAGGAGCAGGCAAAGCAGGCGAACTCGCCCATACCTATCGTTTTGGAGGCAACTCTTGTTTAACCGGCGACGCCATTGATTTGTATAGCTTCGACCATGAACTACAAATTGGTGAGCGGATCATTTTCGAAGATATGATCCATTACACCATGGTTAAAACCACTTTTTTCAATGGAGTAGAACATCCTTCAATCGGCATTTTACGTAAAAATGGACAATTTGAATTGATACGGAAGTTCGAATACGAAGACTTTAAAAACAAATTATCCTAGTGCTACCACAAATAAAAAAGGCGTGACTGCCATCTGCAGTTACGCCTTTTTTGCACAACAATATGTCTATACCCCAAGTGCGCAGCAAGACGTTTAATGACTGGCTTTATCACCCCATATTTCTTCTAAGCGCTGATCACGTCCGCAGTTCCATCGATATAACTTGTAACGAACTGGGCTTTTTTTATAAAAGTCTTGATGAGCAATTTCATTACCTTTAATAGGATAAAAACGCGTCGACGCTAAAATGGGGGTCACAACAGTTTGCTTAGGGAATTGAGCTTGCACTGCTTCTTTTGTTTGCTCAGCAATTACCCGCTCTTGTTCACTAGCGACAAAAATAGCGCTTAAATAACTCTGGCCTTTGTCACAAAATTGTCCCCGATCATCGAAGGGATCAACATTAACCCAATAATGATCCAGAATTTGTTGGTAGTTCACTACGTTAGGATCATAGGTTATTTTCACTGCTTCATAATGTCCGCGATGATCACCGTTATAAGTCGGATTTCGCGTCTTACCACCAGTAAAACCAGATACCACATCATTTACACCGTCTAATTTCTCGAAATCAGATTCCATACACCAGAAACAGCCACCCGCTAAAATGGTTTCATCGGCAGATACACGGGTAGAGAAAAACAACACACTGAGTAACAGTGCTGATAAAACAGTTTTCATAAATATCCTTTCAAGCTACAACAATACGCTCACAAAAATGTGATGCTCGATGATAGAAGAACCGATAAACGCTATTCTGCTTTCATCAATGTGCGCCGCCGACATCTTCATTTTCTGCCTTGCGGATAAAAAACATTAAGGGCAACGCACAAGCATACATAGCACCTATCCATAGAAATAGATCATTAAAAGCCAATACTTGCGCCTGCTGCATGACTCTGTCAGCAATTTGCTTAATTGCAGCTGCTGCCGGATCGCTGGCTACGCCGGCGACGGCTAGTTGAGCTTTAGTCAGTTCTTCAATTACCACCGCTCGGTTTGTATCAATTGCGGGTATCAGTTGCGCCCAGTGATAATCCACTCGAATATCGCGAATGGTATCCATAAGCGCTAACCCCACGGCGCCACCTAAATTGCGCAGCACGTTAAACAAGCCAGCAGCGTTGCTGATTTCACTGTTTGGTAGTGTTCCCATAGCAATGCGTGAAGCCGTAAGTAAGCACATCAATAACCCCACCCCACGCACCATTTGCGGCCACATAAATTGCTGAAAGTCAGCTTGATCCGTAAGATTTGCGTTCATCATTGAGCCCACACCTACCATGATTAAACCAACGGCCAGCATGTAGCGCGCATCAACCTTGTCGGACAAGCGACCGATAATCGGTGCGCTAAAGAACATAGAGGCGCCTGTAACGAACATTAGCTGACCTATTTGCAGACTGTTAAAGCCCCGTACCGTGCCCAAGAATAGTGGCATGAGATAAACCATACCGTACAGCGCAATACCGATAAGAAAGCCTAACGAAGCGCCTAACGCAAAATTACGGTCAGAAAACACCTTCAAATCAACGATAGGTAAGACAACCCGAAACGCCCGCCAGAAAAAACCAAGAGCGCCTAACGCACAAACCGTACTCAGTAATAAAATAAGTGTACTGTCGAACCACTCATCTCCGGGCCCTTCTTCAAGAATGTATTCCAAAGGTCCTAGAAACAGCGCTAGATAGAGCAAACCAATAAAATCGATTTTCTTAAATAACGAGAAATCTGGTTTATCGATGCGCAAATAAAACCACGCCCCAGCACTCGCCAATATACCAGGCACCACATTCATTAAAAACAACCAATGCCAACTAGAATGTTGGGTAATGTAACCACCTAGCGTCGGCCCTATTGAAGGCGCAGTAGTCGCAATCATACCGATCACGGCTTGCACCGCCCCCATCACTCTAAGCGGAAATAATTTAAAACTGATAGCGTAGGCAATGGGGATCATTGCCCCGCCAACAAAGCCTTGAATAGCACGCAACACAATGAGTTGGTCGATCGTTTGGGCTAAGGCACAACCCACACTTGCGATGGTAAAAGCGATACATGAGATAACGAAGGTTAAGTGCGTTGACAACCAACGCGTCAGCATCCCTGAAAGTGGGATCATAATGATTTCGGCAATAAGATAGGCTGTTTGCACCCAAGAGATTTCATCTTGAGTTGCCGACACGCCAGCTTGAATTTCATTTAGGGAACTGGCCACAATTTGAATATCAAGAATGGCCATAAACATACCAAGCATAACGGCCACAAAACCGATTTTTTGCCTAAACGAAGGCATTTCAGTTGCTTTTTCATCACTCATATCAAGCGCCTTGCTCTTTTACACCAAATAACCGCTAAATAACTAATCAAAATGCCATCAGCTCAATATTTAGCTATTGGATAGTTGCTCGCTAATATTGCCTATACGGTTTAATGGATATCGCGTTGTGAGGTTAAGCCCTGTTCATTTGCTAAATAGGCGCTTTGTTGATTAAACCCTTGAGTGTCCACGTGAGGTATCACAGATAAGCCGGGACGTAAAATATGCATATGTTCAATTGGGCCTAGAACATCTATACGCACCGGTACGCGCTGGACTATTTTATTAAAGTTGCCAGTGGCGTTGTCTTTGGGCAACAAGCTAAATTCAGAGCCCGTAGCGGGGGAAATTGACGCCACCACACCGGTAAATTCCACATCGTCTTGGGCGTCTACGGTGAGTTTAACGGGCTGACCGATAGTCATGTGGCCAATTTGCGTTTCCTTAAAATTTGCGACGACGTAAACTTCAGGTAAAGGCACCAAATACAAAAGGGTCATAGTTGGCTGTACCAAACCACCGCTACGCGCACCTAAGTTACCCACAATGCCATCACTAGGGGCAAGGATCTCAGTTTTTGCCAACTGGCTTTGCGCATAAGCAATTTGCGATTCGGCAGAGGTAATATTGGCCTCCGCGCTTTGTTGTTGAGCATCGAGTACGGCAAACATTTGCTGGGCTGCAGCATGGGCAGCTTGGGCTTGGGCTAGCTTCGCTTTTGCTACTGCTACATCAGCTTCAGTGTTTTGCAATTGTTGTTTAGAATCAAATGATTGTTTATCTAAGATTTGAAAACGTTCTAAATTGAGCTGTCCGCGCTTCACTTCCGCTGTTGCTGCATCAATATTAGCTTTCGCTTCATCCATTTTTTTGTATTGCAGGTTAATTTGCTGCTGGGCATTCACTAATGCGGCTAGGGCGACGCCACGTTCGGCATTAGCTTGGGCTAATTTGGCTTGATAATCGCTAGCATTAATACGTACTAAAAGCTGACCTTTTCGTACATGTTGATTCTCTTGAACCGCTAAGGTTTCGATACGTCCTGAGATTTCTGCTCGAACCGAAATACTATCTGATTTTATATAGGCATTATCAGTTTCTTCGATAAAACGCCCATGTTCATACCATTCGATACCTTTATTAACCCCAAAGCCTATGAATGCCAACAAGACAATTAGAAAAAACACTTTTTTTAACGACATTTGCTTGCCCAAATTTGAATGCTTAACTCATTAAGTGTAATGTATATTACACTACACTTTGAAACGATCAATCATAACAAAGCTAAAATAGTGAATATTTGTTATTGTGCCTTCGTCTTGTTAAAACAGTTTAATTATGTCCTCAAATACAAAAACAACACCAATCGACACGCCACAATATGCTCCTAGAGAGCGAGGCCTTATTAGGCGCGATAAAATCATTCAGGCCGCTACAAAAGTTTTTGTGGGATCAGGATACGAAGCAACGAGCTTACAAGAAATTGTGGCTCTAGCGGGTGGATCACTTGCCACACTTTATCGACTGTTTGGTAATAAAGAAGGTTTGTTTTACGCGGTAATAGAGCGTAAAAGCGATCAATTATTAAGTGAAATAGATTACAACGACTTACAAAGTAAATCCCCCCGCGTCGCGTTGATAGAAATAGGAATGCGTTTTTTTAGCATGGTTATTTCGCCAGAGGTAGGGGCAATTCACCGTTTGATAATAGGTGAAGCTGTGCGGACCCCTCGGCTTCGAGAAATATTCCTAACCCTTGCTACGGAGCGTGCCATACGCAATCTAGCTGAATATTTGCAAGCCCAAGTTGACAAACAACACCTAGATATCAAAAACTGTTTTATTGCTGCCAGTCATTTTATGGGCGCGCTCAAAGGCAATTATCATATTCGCTGCATGCTAGGCGAGGTCGTCAATCTAAGTCTTGAAGAACAAGAGGAGTTTGTAACCGCTGCCGTTGATATGTTCCTCAATGGTTATGCTCGTCCTTAACAACGTCAAGCCGGCTATTATCAATTTGATGCCCTATAATCTGGTTTCTAGCCCAGTAATAATTGCATTCCTATATGTAATAACCTCACGAACACCTCTCACCTTAAGGTAAATTTATCACGCAACCAATCTCCAATCCCTCTACTGGGCGGGGCTATCCGCATATAAAAAAAAGCGGCAAAGCATTTGCATCTCATCTAAAACATTTATGTTGTTGGCTTTTGGTCTATCAACGCTAATTTAGGAGAAGCATATGAGTATAGTGAAATCAGGTAGTGCCACTTACAAACCATTAGGCAAATCGGGTAAAGGCAGTATTTCTACTGAAACTGGTGCGTTAACGAACCAACCTTATGGCTTCAATACCCGTTTTGAAAATGGTAAGGGAACCAACCCTGAAGAATTAATCGGTGCAGCCCATGCGAGTTGTTTTACAATGGCACTTTCTTTTGCGCTGGCAGATGCCGGCTATGAGAATGGCGAACTGAGTACTACGGCTAAAATTAGTTTGGATAAAATCGATGATGGCTTCCAAATCAGTCAATCTGCTTTGAGTTTGACCGCCAAAATAGCCGGAATTGCTGACGATGAATTTGCCAAAATCGCACAACATGCCAAGGACAACTGCCCCGTATCTAAGTTGCTCGATACGCGCATCACCTTGGACGTCACCTTAGAAAACAGCTAAGTATTTAGCACAAAAAATCCGGCATTTCAGTTGTGAATGCCGTTTTATTATCTCTTGAAGTTACTTTGTCATTGATGATAAAAATTGTAAATCTTCGGTTAGACTCATTTTAGGTCGCTCTATCACGCGCCCTAATTCTTTGTCGCCCTTTAACAGGACAAAGGTAGGTGTGTACTTAAGTGCATATTTTTTAGCAAGTCCCTGTGGATCATTTTTCTTGGTATCAACGGCAACCAAGGTTAACTTAGGAACATCTAAGCCACTAAGATCAAACGTTTTCAAGAGTCTAGGCACCTCACGTTGGCTATCATGGCACCAAGTACCAAATAAGACTACGAGGCTATCGTCTTGCAATGAAGCCACAGCAGCGAGCTCTTTCTCACTCGGTTTATAGGACTCATATTCATCTTGAAAAGTAGGATATTGTGCTAGCAATTGCTCTGCGCTTACTTCACCTAAGAAATCAGATTGACGAGCAGTTGAATGACTACATGCAGACAAAACTAAACTTATGACTCCCAACAAACCAAACATTTTTATCTTATTCAATACCTTAGCCTCCTATTTAATATGGATGTCTATTCAATAATGCACAGCTAAAAAATGCAAGCGTGGATATTGGAAAACAACAATCTCTGGGTAATTAAAAAACCCATTCATGATTAATGCTTTATCCATTAATCAAAGACAATTAAAATCAGTGACTTGGCCCTTTTTTTTAGGCTAGACTTACGGTGCGCAGGCAGAAGGTCATATAACCAAAGGATACGAAACATGACAACATCAAGCGATAATGCATTTACCAAATCGGTAACGGCATTGGTGGCTAGAATAAACGATGTTACGCAAACGAAGGAATCTCTGTTTGAGCAAGCGGAAATTTATTTTCAAGGTGCGCAAAGTCAGCAACGAATTATTCTACAGCTAACAAAAGTGGTAGAGGAAAAATGTAAAGACATCGAAACGGCCAAAAATGATATACAGAGAAATCATTTACGTGAACTTCATAACGACGCAAAAAAGGACCTAAGAGTTGAAACGGCCAAACAGGATCGTCTGCGCTACGTTCGCTTGAAATATTTAAACGAAGTTTGTACTGATATTATACAATTATGTGAAGGACGTAACTGGCAAGAAACCCAACAGAAAAGCGCAAAAGTTCTCACCACCTTATTGCTTATCTGCCCCACTCAAGGAAAAAATGTTGCGCAATGCCACCAACGTTGCAAACCCTTGTATAAAGCAGTACTTAGCTTACGTTTACTCGATCAAATGCTGGCGAGTAAATACGTAGAAAACGAATATATTGTTAGTCGGTATCACCTGTCATCACGTTTTTCCACGCCCCCAGCTTCATTCGGGCCGCTTAATTTGTTTCAAAAAGATGTGGCCGTTCCTTTGATTAGTGCAGCACTATTACAAGATATTGGTATGCAACATCCTGAAATTCAGCGCCTCCTTAAGGGAGCTGATGGCGCACTAGATCCCTATCGAGTGCTGGATAAAGAAGTCCGTGTACCCCTTTTGATTATGAATCACGAACAGACTATTGAATATGTCTCTGAGGGCTTAGGTACTGGGCACTTTGACGAAGAAAATGATGATTCTGACGACTATATGCTGCGCAAAGATCGTTTTGACAAAAGTGAAAATAACCGTGCTCGCCTACTACGTAGCATGTTAGATGGTGCCATTAAGCCCAAAGAAGCTCTTGGCAGTACGATTAAAGCGGCACAAATTTATACGTCTATCGTGTTATCTACTAAGCCTAACTTCAACTTCGAAGATTTACCCAAAGCCACGAAAGTGGTTATTCATTCTGCACAAAGAGGCGCATTAACGTTAAATAGCGCCGAAAGTTTGCAAAAAATAATGGGCCATTTCCCGCCTGGGTTTGGAGTAGTATTCTGTCTTGCGAATGACGCTGACGTCACCCCTAACGAATTTTCCTATGCGTTGGTCAATAGCTTGAATCCAACCCACGTTAATGAACCTACTTGCCACGTAGTTAGTGCATTAGGTGAACGTTATCCCCTTGGTAATCAATGCACTATTAGCGCCCAACAAAATTTGTACTTTGAACAAGTCCACAATCGATTTTCAACTTTAACGCCAGCCATATTGGATGCAATAGCCCAAAAAATCGCTACCGAACTCGATCAACCTAAAAATAGAGAAGCGATTCCGCGGACTTGGTCTCCTCATAGTTACTTTCATTTCAAAAAGCAGCAAAATTTATGGATAAATTCCAAGGGCTAACGTAGCACTAGCCTTTGATATAGCTAAAAAAAATATTTTATAGCCCACAGATCTAGCCTTTGCGGTTGTTTGTTCTGTATCTGACCCCATTTCCTCAACTGATTTTTCGCTGTCCAAAGTTAATTCAGCCATTAGCTAATTAAGTGAGATTTTCTTGTTAGTTAATCGGTCTGTGCTTTATTGACGTACAACACTGACCCAGACAATTAGTCATGACTGAACTTAGCGAACCAAAGATTGCATGCATGCCCTCAACTCAAAGGATCATGCGCTCATATCAGCCATACTGCACATAAACCATACTAAATTAAGCGTGTGTTGCTCACGCCAAACGAGGATTTAATTTAATGCGCTTACTCAAGCCCTATTTACTGACAATGATACTGTTAACACTAGTTACCGCCTGCTCCAAGCAACCAGAGCAAAAGGCATCCGCACCACAATCGTTGCCAGTTGAAGTGGCGGCTCCGATTTCCGCTGTCATTACTCAGTGGGACGAATACACAGGTCGTTTTGACGCCACACAACAAGTGGACATCCGTGCTCGCGTGAGTGGTTACTTAGATAAAGTTAACTTCAAAGATGGTCAGACCGTTAAAAAAGGCGATGTATTATTTATTATCGATCAACGTCCCTTTAAAATCGCCTTACAGGGTGCTGAATCTCGTTTTGCATTGGCGAAAAAGGAATTGGATCGCGGTAATGATTTGCGTAAGAAGAACTCGCTTTCTCAAGAAGAAGTTGATCGTCGCCAAAACGAATACGATATGGCGCAAGCGAATTTAGACAATGCTAAACTTGATTTAGAATTTACCGAAGTAAAATCGCCTATCGATGGCGTAGTATCACGAGACTTAATCAACGAAGGTAATCTAATTAATGGCACGGCAACCAGTGCCACCTTATTAACCAATGTGATATCTATTGACCCCATTCATTTCTATTTCGACGCCGGTGAACGTGACTTACTGCGTTACATTCGGTTAAGTCAGTCAAACAAGCGTGAAAGTTCTCGAAATGCAGCAAACCCAGTAAAAATTCGCTTACAAGACGAAAAAGACTATAGCCATATTGGCGTTATGGACTTTGTTGATAACCAAATTGATCAAAACACCGGCACCATAGTTGGTCGAGCTATTTTAGATAATCCTGGCGGATTTATTGTGCCTGGTTTATTTGGTCGTATTCGTTTGTTATCAGAGCAAAATGTTGAAAAAATTCTGATCCCAGACGCCATCATCGGTACAGATCAATCACGTAAATTTGTCTTCGTCGTGAATGACGAAGGTAAAATCGATCGCAAGTTCGTTACCTTAGGCAAGCTTCACACCAAAGACCTACGTGTAATCGAATCTGGCTTAAGTAAAGACGATCGCATGATCTTAAATAACTTGATGCGAGCGCGTCCGGGTTCACCTGTAGACGCCAAAGAAGTTGACCTTTCTAGCCAGTACACGCTGTAAGGGGAGATAAAATGAATATATCGCATTTCTTTATCGATCGACCGAAGTTCGCTTCGGTATTAGCTATTATCGTTCTCATCATAGGCAGCTTGGCCTATTTTAGTTTACCCATTGAGCAGTATCCGCAAATTGCGCCCCCCACAATACAAGTGGCTGCATCTTATCCTGGTGCGAGTGCAGAAGTCGCCGCTAAAACCGTTGCCACCCCGTTAGAGCAGCAGATTAACGGCGTAGAAAACATGTTATACATGTCATCCCAATCAACTGCCGATGGCCGCGTAACGATTACCGTGACGTTTAAGCTCGGCACTGACTTGGATAATGCACAAGTACAGGTTCAAAACCGTGTGGCGATTGCTGAACCAAGATTACCTGAAACGGTTCGTCGCTTAGGCATAACGACCAAGAAGAACTCTCCGGACTTAATGCTCGTGGTTAATATGTACTCACCAAACGGTACCTATGATCAGACTTATATTGCCAACTACGCGTCATTGCAAATACGTGATCAACTATCTCGTATCGACGGTGTAGGCGATATCTTACTGTTTGGAGCCAGTCAGTATTCCATGCGTGTTTGGCTTGACCCAGATGTTATTGCGTCGTTAGACCTAACCGCAGCTGAAGTTATAACCGCATTGCGAGGGCAAAATATTCAGGTGGCCAGCGGCACCTTGAACCAAGCACCTGTAGACGCGGGTCAAACAGCGTTTGAGCTAAATGTGCAAACTCGCGGTCAATTGATAGAGCCGGAAGAGTTTGAGAATGTCATCATCAAAAACCAAGATGGCAAGATTGTAAGATTACGCGATGTAGGCCGTGTTGAACTGGGTGCAGAAAGTTACACAACACGGGGTTACTTAGGTGATAAAAAAGCAGTGGCCATGCCGGTATTTCAACGCCCAGGCTCTAATGCAATTGAAACAGCTGACGCCATTAAAGCGGCCATGGTAGAAGTTGGAAAAAACTTTCCACCCGACTTAACCTATAAAATAGCCTATAACCCTACCAACTTTATCAGTGAATCTATTACGGCGGTTGAGCACACTATTTACGAAGCTATCGCGCTGGTGGTGTTAGTTATTATGGTGTTTTTACAAAACTGGCGGGCAGCGCTCATTCCCATTATCGCCATTCCTATTTCATTAATTGGCTCGTTTGCTATTTTAAGTGCATTAGGTTTCTCGCTAAATAACCTGACCTTGTTCGGTTTAGTTTTGGCTATCGGTATTGTGGTAGATGATGCCATCGTGGTAGTAGAAAATATGGAACGCCTTATGGCACAAGGCATGCGACCGCTCAAAGCTGCTCGTCAAACTATGACTGAAGTCGGCGGTGCGGTCTTAGCGATCGGGCTGGTATTAATTGCTGTATTTCTACCTACCGCTTTTGTTGATGGTATCTCAGGCCAATTTTATAGCCAATTCGGTATCACCATCGCCGTTGCGACCATTATCTCAGTGTCAGTTTCATTAATATTGAGCCCAGCGATTGCAGCGGTATTATTTAAGCCCCATCAAGATGAATCAGAAAAAAGTGGCTTATTTCACCGTCTTTCCGGGAAATTCAACCGGGGAATGGACAGAACATCAGACAAATACGCTAAATTGGTAAATAAGCTTGTCCGTCGTGGCGGATTGATGTCATTGATATATATCGTTTTAATGGGCTTTACGGTTTACATGTTTAGCATCGTTCCAAAGGGCTTTATACCAGCCCAAGATCAAGGATACCTGATCGTCGGTGTACAATTACCCTCTGGCGCGTCACTGTCACGTACCGACGCAGTAGTTCAAGACGCTGTTGAAAAACTGCTTAGTATTGAGGGAGTTGAAAACGCTGTTGCATTTGCTGGTTTCTCAGGTGCTACCTTCACTAATGCCACCAATGCCGCAGCGATATTCACCATCATGAAATCCTTCGATGAGCGTGCTGAGCTTGGTATTACCTTCAATGATGTATTGGGTCAAGCTCGGGCGAAGATGGGGGCTATAGGTGATGCCAATGTTGTCGTTATCCCACCACCACCCGTTCGAGGAATTGGTAACGGTGGTGGTTTCAAAATGATGCTAGAAGACAGAAGCGGTCGTGGATTACCGGCTCTAGAGCAAGCTATGTGGCAGCTCGCAGGTGCAGCGAATAAAGAACCTGCAACCACGGCTGTGTTTAGCTTCTTCGAAACCAGTACACCGCAATTATATGCTGACATTGACAGAGAGCGTGTAGAGCGCTTGGGTGTATCAGTGTCTGACGTGTTCAGCGCTTTGGAGATTTACTTAGGCAGTGCATTCGTCAATGACTTCAGTTACCTAGGAAGAACATTTAGGGTGACAGCCCAAGCCGACGCGCCGTATCGCATGGAGCCTGATGATATTGGTCGTATACGTGTGCGTAATTCATCGGGTGAAATGGTGCCATTAAGTTCAGTGGCGACATTCGAGTACCGCTCAGGTCCGTCACGCGTGCCTAGATACAATTTGTATCCAGCGGCCGATTTGATTGGCAGCACGGCGCCGGGCTATAGCTCTGGAGAAGCCATCGCGACCATGGAGCGCTTAGCAGCCGAAATCCTGCCTGACGGTATCACTTACGAATGGACAGAGCTTGCATACCAAGAACAGCAATCAGGTAACACAGGCTTATTAGCGTTTGGTTTTGCCGTTGTGTTTGTATTCTTATTGCTCGTAGCTTTGTACGAAAGCTGGACCTTACCTTTGTCGGTTATTCTGATTGTGCCAATGTGTTTGCTTAGTGCCATCACAGGGGTGCACCTCATGGGCTTAGATAACAACATTTTGACCCAAGTGGGTTTAATTGTACTGGTAGGTTTAGCCAGTAAAAACGCTATTCTTATCGTAGAATTCGCTCGTCATCGTGAGCACGAAGGAGCAGGTTTATATGAAGCAGCAAGCGATGCCGCCAAGCTGCGTTTGCGCCCTATTCTGATGACCTCGTTTGCCTTTATCCTTGGGGTGTTGCCTCTTGCTGCTGCAACAGGCGCTGGGGCAGAAATGCGCCAAGCATTGGGCGTAGCGGTATTTAGTGGCATGCTGGGCGTAACCTTTTTCGGTTTAGTCTTTACGCCGGTGTTCTATGTACTAATGCGTAAACTCTCGATGTTGGTAAAACGTCAAAAGCTCGATGACATGGGACGTGTACCGGTTATTGAACGAGAATAATTAGCAACATAAGAAAAGGCCCTACAGGGCCTTTTTTTATGGGTTATTTTACCACCATACCGTTTGAATCGGCTTATGTTCAAGTTTGAATACTTGCCCAAAAACGGGCGTACTCAGAGAAACGTTATATTTTTGTGCCGCCTCACTGACTCTAACTAATGGCTCGTACCATGGGTGGAAGGCTAAATCAAAAGTACCATTATGAATTGGCACCATCGTTTCGCCTGCTAAATCGATATGAGCTTGCACTGATTCTTCCGGTGTCATATGAATATCAGCCCAGTCTTTGTCGTAAGCACCTGTTTTCAATGAAAGTTAAGTCAAATGGTCCATACTTATCGCCGATGCTTTTAAAACCAGCAAAGTATCCAGAATCACCGCTAAAATAAAAACTTCGCCCTGGCGTTTTAACAACCCATGATCCCCAGAGCGTTTTATTACCGTCACCAATACCGCGCCCTGAAAAATGTTGGCTTGGCGTAAATGCCACCAATGCGTGCTCAGTTTGTTGTTCTTGCCACCAATCAAACTGCTTTATTTTTTCTTCATTTACCCCCCATTTTTGCAAATCACCCTCTACTCCTAACGGCACTAAAAACTCACCCGTTTTAGTGTTTAACGCCTTAATTGCAGCTTGATCCAAATGGTCATAATGATTGTGCGATATCAATACTTTATCAATAGGTGGCAAATCATCAATGCTGATAGGTGTTGGCTGAAAGCGCTTAGGTCCGATAAATGAAAACGGAGAAGCCCGCATTGAAAAATCCGGGTCGATCAACCAATATTCGCCATGCATTTTAATCAATAATGTTGAATGCCCCAATTTAACGATATGAACATTATCATCACTTAATGCATCTAGCTGCTGGCGCGTGACCTGAAGCATGGGGATTTGCTCAGTCGGTGTCGAATCTATTTTTTTCTCAGTGAAGTAGCGCTTAAAAATACCAAGGGTTTTCCCCAAACTGGGTGCCTCGCTTTGCACACTGTTGTGAAATTTACCATTACTGTGACGGATACTACTTACTACACTCTCGCTAGTAGTGGCGGTTAATTCATTGTTCAACAGATACGCTCCTATTATCCCACTCACACAAGTGAGCAAAATTCCGAGACTGAATGTTTTCATTCATTGCTCTAAAAAGTAAACTAATGAGTGTAACTTATCATAACTCCATTAAAAGTAAACTATTAAGTTTACTTTTAATGGGGTAATATATAGTCAGTAATAAGGGATAAAGATGAAGTTATCAGATAAAAAACGTCTAAATATTTTAGATGCGGCCGAGCAATTATTTTTTGAATGTGGGGTAGAGCACGCCACGATGGATCAAATAGCAAAAGCAGCACAAGCCTCTAAACGCACGGTATATAATCACTTTTCAACGAAAGAAGAGCTATTTCAAGCAATACTTACTCGCATGTTTGCACAGCTTGATGATGCACAAGAGCTACAATTTAACGATAACCAACCTATTAAAAGCCAATTGCGTGAAATTGCGCAACAAGAAGTCGAGTTACTGACTTCCGAACGCTTTCTGCGTATTGCCAAGATAACGTTTATGCAAATGTTGCAACAACCCTCTTTAGCGAAAAGCATCGCCAATAATGAATTCGGTTGTATGCGGTATTTAGGCACATTTTTACAGCAAGCTAATGCTGCACAAAGGCTGCAAATAGAGGACATCGATTTTGCTGCAAAGCAATTTGTATACGCCTTAAAAGGATTTATTTTTTATCCCATTCTCTATGGATTTGAAACACACTCATCTTTAAATATCACAGATATTATCGAAAGGAATATCGCGACTTTTTTAGCGCAATATCAACCTAACTGAGCTTCACGGTACTCGCTGGCAGTGTAAGACGGAAAATCGATCCCTTACCCACCTCAGGTGCAGAATAAGCAAGGCTACCGCCCAAGATATCTGCACTTTTTTTGACCATATATAACCCCAGTCCAGTACCAAATGATGCCTCAGGATGAAAACGCTCAAACATCGTAAACAATTTGTCTCGATATATTTCATCCACGCCAAGGCCGTTATCACGTACTTCGAGTACAAAATCACCATCAATCATATACGTTGAAATTCTAACAAATGAATTAGGCTTACTTGTATCCTGATACTTAATAGCATTGGATATAAAGTTATCAATAATCTGCATAAACTTTTGCGGCTTAGTGTTAATTGAACCAATGTAATCAAATCGGGTTTCAATATCCAAGCGACTATAATTCTGCATATAACTCAACGCCTCTAGCGCTTTGTAAACAACGACTGGCACATCTACAGGTTGGCTATTCTCTTCTTGTAACTTAATTTTACTCACATCCAGTACGCCCTCTACAAGATCACTCAGTTTGGTGATTCCTGCTTGCGTCACCCGCACCGTTTTCAAAGCATTAGGCAAATCACCGTCTTCGATATACTTAGCCGCCATTTCCATCACATACTCCATCGAGCTCAACGGAGAACAAAGGTCATGGGTCAATCGATAGGAGAACTCCTCCATTTCTTGATTCGCCAAAGACAATTCATCCGATGCTTTCTTTTGGGCAGTAATATCTTGAATTTGTGAAATAAAATACAGCGGCTGTTGATCATCATCACGTACTAATGACACGGTAAGTTTTGCCCAAATAAGCTGACCATTTTTATGGAAATACCGTTTGTCTAGGTTGTAGGTTTGAATTTCACCGCCAAGCAGCTGTTTTAATAGTGTTAAATCATCCTCTAAATCGTCCGGATGCGTGACGGTTTGAAAATCGAGTTTAACTAGCTCACTGGCGGTGTAACCCACAATATCGCATATGGCCTGATTGACCTTCAACCAAGTTCCATCCGGCGCGATTAAAGCCATGCCTATTCCGGAATGCTCCATCGCTAAGCGAAACATGTTTTTGTTTTCCAAATTCACGTTAGGAAACGAAGAGGCGTTCAACCTCAATTTACCGATTACTTTTTTAACCATTAAAAACCTACAATATGTGACAACGATGCAGTGGTTTCTTTATGTAAAAATAAGCGTTTGTGGTGATATACGCTAGCGATTTACGTCTTTAAAGCACAAAAATAGACTAAAGTCTAAGCTACAAGTGCCTAATTAACACATAAAAACAACTAAAAACAGGATGGAGGTATAGAATCTGATATGCATAAAGTAAGAGAAAAATTATCACCGCCCGAAGTTCAGGCGATGACATTGTAAATAGTTGGAGTTGGTCGATAAGCCGGGTTCTGTCGTGGGCAACCATTCATCTAGGCCAGCAATCACTCACTGGCTCAAGCAACACACCCGATCTCAACGTGGGCCACGCCATACGAGATCCTATTTGGTCTTGCTCCGGGTGGAGTTTACCTTGCCACACACTGTTACCAGTGGTGCGGTGCGCTCTTACCGCACCCTTTCACCCTTACCGGCGCTTACGCGCTTAGGCGGTTTCCTCTCTGCTGCACTTGTCGTCGGCTTGCGCCGCCCAGGCGTTACCTGGCACCCTGCCCTATGGAGCCCGGACTTTCCTCCCCTTATTAACACATAACACTAGGTGCTATATCCAATAAGCGGCGATTGCCTGACCAACTCCGGAGCGGGATTCTACGCAGGTTAAGCCTGACTTACAATCTGCTTTGACGTTAGAGAGCCGACTAAAAGTCAACGCATATAAAAACGCCGCAAATAATGCGGCGCTTGGCAGATTCAAAGCACAGTAGCGTTAGATACTCACACGCTTGTAAGGGCGATATTCTGCTTTCCAGAAATTTCCGTCAATTCTTTCACTGAGCATCTCATCGCTTACTTCTAATGCTAAACCTTGTTTCTGGGCTATCTTGCCAACATCAAATGCAATTTTCTTACTTAACTGGGCGATACCAGTCAAGGGCGGTAAAAGCGCTGTGCCTAGGCCGTTCGCCAAAGGTGAAGCATTCGCTAGCGCGGCACTGGTTGCCATCAACATTTCGTCGCTGATCAAGCTCGCTTTTGCCGCCAAGACGCCCAAGCCAATACCAGGGAAGATATAACTGTTGTTACACTGAGCAATAGGATAGATTTTTCCCTTGTATTCAACTGGATTAAAAGGACTACCAGTAGCAATAATAACGTCACCGTCAGTCCATTCAATTACGTGCTCAGGACGGGCTTCAACCTGACGGGACGGATTACTTAATGGAAATATTATTGGCAAATCGCAATGGCTTTTCATTTCTTTAACGACTTGCTCAGTGAATAAGCCTGCCTGACCTGAAACGCCAATAAGAATACTTGGCTTAACTTGGCTTACCGTTTCGAGCAAAGATGGGTATTGACCCACTTTCTGCCAATTTACTTGGTTAATCAGTGGTTGAGCGAGTCGTAACTGGAAATCACGCAAGCCTTCCATATCATCAGTCACTAAACCAAAGCGGTCGACCATAAAGACCTGACCACGAGCTTGAGCATCAGAAATCCCCTCACTGGTCATCTGTTTGATAATTTGTTCTGCGATACCGCAGCCAGCTGAACCTGCGCCAACAAATACGACTCGTTGATCGCTAAGCTTGGTGTTCTTACTTTTACAAGCGGCTAATATCGTGCCTACTGTTACTGCAGCGGTACCTTGAATATCATCATTAAAACAGCAGACTTTGTCACGATATCGTTCAAGTAACGGCATTGCGTTAGGCTGAGCAAAGTCTTCAAACTGTAACATGACTTCAGGCCAACGTTTGAGCACGGCTTTGATAAACATATCAACAAACTCGTCATACTCAGCCTGCCCGATGCGTTTATGGCGAGCGCCCATGTACATAGGGTCGTTAAGTAATTTTTCGTTGTTGGTTCCTACATCAAGCATAACAGGCAAGGTGTACGCTGGGCTAATACCGCCACACGCAGTATACAAAGACAACTTGCCGATAGGGATCCCCATACCGCCTATGCCTTGATCACCCAAACCGAGAATACGCTCACCGTCTGTGACGACTATTACTTTCACTTTACGCTTCGTGGCGTTGCGAATAATGTCGTCCATTTGATGACGTTCTGAATAGGAAATAAATAAGCCGCGAGAACTCCGATAAATATCAGAAAACTGTTCACATGCATCACCTACTGTGGGGGTATAGATGATCGGCATCATTTCATCGATATGTTGCTGGATCAGCCGGTAGTATAACGTCTCATTGTTATCTTGAATCGCGCGTAAATATATATGCTTGTTAATCGGTTCGTTGAAACTTGAATATTGCATGTAGGCACGTTCAACTTGCTCTTCAATACTCTCGTAACGCGGCGGTATTAAACCGGTAAGATTAAACGCTACACGTTCTTGGGCAGTAAATGCACTGCCTTTGTTGAGTAAGGGAGTTTCAAGCAAAGAAGGTCCTGAGTGAGGAATATATAACGCACTTTTAGGCGTTGAGCTACTCATAAAAAGTGTCCTGTTTGGCGCGAAAATAGGGGTTTCGCAGAAAATTTACAACCGATATATTAAAAATGCTGCGAAGTACAATCGACGACGATAATAAGCATCGAATCACTTAGCAGCATTCTTATGGAAAGCGCAGCATATCAAAAATTCAATCACATACAATGCTTTCCCAATGGTCTCTATAATGCCTTAAAAAATATCTTCAAGTGGTTTGCTTTGTTCACTATTTTCATCCGCTGGATCGACAAATTCACTGTCGCTAACATAACTCGTCGGCGCAGTCCCCGGCACAAAGTATTCGAACAGTGAAGTATGATCCGTACGCTGGGTTAATTTACCGCTGACACGATCAATACGCGTTGTCACTAGGTTGTTAGGCATAGGGCGTTTCTTTTCAGGTACGCCGTCTAAAGCTTTTTGCATAAAGCGTATCCAAGCGGGTTCAGCCGCCTTGGCACCATCTTCACCGCCTATCATGGCGTTGCCGATGTAATTAAAACGCTTCGGATTTTTATTAACCAAATTTTGGTTTCGCGATGCCCGACCTAAACTGCGTCCCATATTATCAAAACCAACCCAAACCGTAGCGACTAAATCATTGGTAAAACCACTGAACCATGTATCTTTTGAATCATTAGTGGTACCAGTTTTACCCGCAATATCGCCCCGTTTCAGCAAGTTACTGGCTCGCCAACCGGTACCTTGCCAATAGGTTTTTTTATTCCAGTTACCATTAGTTTTGAGTGCAGTGCGCATCATCTCGGCAACCAGAAAGGCATTATCTTCATCAAGTACTCTGGGCGCAGAGCGCACCGGTTCGACAGTATCAGTGCTGCTATCATCCTTGGGTAATTGAACGGAACCCAACTCTGCCGCTAACATGGCTTCTATATCCATATGTTCACCAGATAGTGCATCGTGGTGTTCTTGCGCAGCCTCACATGGATCGCACGCCTGCAGGGGATTCGACTTCCACAACACTTTGCCGTAATCATCTTCAATACGCTGCACAAAGTGTGGCTGAATCAAAAAGCCACCATTAGCAATTACTGACATGGCCGTTGCTACTTCCAGCGGTGTATGTGAGCCAGAACCAAGGGAGACAGTCTCATCTCTAGGAATTTCAGTTATATCAAAACCAAAGCGCGCTAAGTGTTTGGTGACTTTATCAATGCCTACAGCACGCACCAAGCGAACAGAAACGACGTTTTTCGATTTGCCTAAAGCAACCCGCAAACGTATGGGTCCATCATATTCAGGAGGGGAGTTTTCAGGACGCCACGCATTGCCTGTTCCCCTTTCCCACTGATTAATGGGCGCATCATTGATGATGCTCGCTAACGTAAATCCATTGGCTAATGCAGACGAATAAATGAAAGGCTTAATATTTGAGCCTACTTGACGTTTGGCTTGAGTCGCACGGTTAAACTGACTTTGATAAAAACTATAACCGCCCACGATCGCTTGAGCCGCACCGTTATGGGGATTCAACGCAATAAAGGCGCTACTGGCATCTGGATATTGAGTCAATTGCCAATGTTGATCATCTTCGCGCTGGCGAATTAAAATCAATGCCCCTTCAGATAGAATATCACTGGCCTTTTCAGGTTCATTCCCCTGACGCGTGTCAGTGATGTATTTTCGAGCCCAATCCAACCCATCCCAGTCGATTGTGCTAACCCCGCCTGAGCGAGTAAAAATAGTAACGTCCGTTTCATTCACTTTCATCACTATGGCAGGCTGCATCGATTCGAATGTTTGGTATCCATCCAGGAAAGTAAGCATGCGTTGCTCATCCCAAGGCTCAGTGGAAATAGCCGCTGTTACAACTGCGTCTTGGTCTTTTTCTACGGCTACAGGTAATCCTGCTGGGATCCACAACTGCTGCTCTGGGCCACGGTAACCGTGACGTTCATCGTAATCGTGTAAATTACGTTGTAAAGCTTGCTGTGCCGCTAGCTGGGTATAAGAAGGCACCGTCGAGTAAACTTGATAGCCGCCGGTTTCAGCTTCTTCTTTACCGTATAACTCGACCATCTCATTCCATATTAAGTCTGCCAAATAGGGAGCTGAGAACTCAATTTCCGCACCGTGTTTAGTGGCCGTAATCGGCGCAGTAGATGCTTCATCGAACTGCGCTCTGGTGATGTATTTCTCATCCAGCATTCGCAGTAATACCACTCGGCGGCGCACTTTAGAGCGTTCAGGACGGCTAATAGGATTAAGAATTGACGGGGCTTGCGGTAATCCGGCTATGGTAGCCATTTGCGCCAGCGTTAATTCATTAACTGTTTTACCATAATAAACTTGCGCGGCTGCACCAAAACCAAAGGCTCGGTGACCCAACTCGACCTTATTCAGATATAACTCTAAAATTTCTTGCTTGGTAAGTAACTGTTCCATGTGCCAAGCAATAAAGATTTCTTTTATTTTACGAATATAGGTTTTATCCCGCGTAAGAAAGAAACCTCGCGCCAGTTGCATGGTTAAGGTACTGCCGCCCTGACCTTTTTCCCCGGTAAGCACTAAATTCACCACGGCTCGGGCCATACCAATTGGATCCACGCCATTATGTTGGTAAAAGCGGCTGTCTTCTGTGGCAAGCACAGCATGAATCAAATCTTCAGGAACGTCTTCAATTGTCAGTGGAATACGACGTTTGACCCCAAACTGTGAAATAAGCTTGCCGTCTTGGGTATACACACGCATAGGCGTTTGCAGACGCACATCCTTGAGCATATCCACACTGGGCAAGTCTGGTTTCATATAAAAATAAAGGGCAAAAGTCGTTATAACACCGACGACAAAAGCGAGGATAAGAATAAAAAATGCGGGCTTTAAAAACTTCACGAAAACAATATTACCAAGACAAGTTGCAATAAATGACTCATATTTTATACCTAAGTACCGTTATAAGAACCATAAATAATTAAAAGTTGAGCAATAATACTAACATCCTGCTTTGTATAATTGCATCGGAACCTTAAGTGTTTAATAAATTATTGGCTAAAAATACGCAACACCTCATTGGACTCGACATAGGCACCCGCTATGTTAAGGCCATTTTGCTCGAGCAAAACAAACAACACATTACGTTGCTCGCTATTGCGTGCGAGTCTATCAACGGCAACGCTTTTGCAGAGCGTGAAATCAAAGATTTCGAAGCTCTAAGCCAAGCACTTAAGAAAATTAAACTCAGCTTAAAAGGTAAAGCTAAGCAAGTGGCAATCGCTGTCTCTGGGCAGGCAGTGATCAACAAATTAGCGTACATGGATGATGACTTAACTGATATTGAACTTGAAAGCCAAATCGAGCTTGAGGCAGACAGCTTAATTCCCTACCCATTAGAAGAAATATATTTAGATTTTGAACGCTTAGGCCCAAGCGCTAGTTATCCAAGTAAAGTTGAAGTATTACTCAGCGCTGTGCACAAAGACATGATCGACTCACGCTTAACGTTATTAAACGAAGTTGGGTTTGAAACAAAAATTGCCGATGTTGAAGTGTATGCCCTCGCCAACGCCTTGATACATTTTGCTGCGGCCAGTGAATCCACTAATGATAATTCCGCTGTTATAGCTGATAAAATTGTGCAGTGCTGTATTAATATTGGCGCGTCGCAACTGCAGTTTTGTGCGGTATATGATGGCCAAGTGCTTTACACCAAAGAACATAATTTTGGGCTTGATGTGTTAACCCAAGATAGTTGTTCAAATTTTAATTTGTCACGTATTCAGTACGAGCAACAACTGACAACCAATAGCTTGCCGGAGAGTTGGCCTCGTGACTGCTACATGCTTTTTCAGGCTAATTTACAACAGCACATTACCCGTGCCCTTCAAATGTACGTAAGCTCAACTCATCAGCCCTCTCCTGGGCAGCTACTAATTTGTGGCGCCATTGACCCTTTTAAAAGTTTAGCCAACGAATTAACCCAAGAACTCGGCATTGACGTACAAGTTTTCAACCCATTACTTGGCATGCAAAGCGACAAGAAGAGCGCTGAATTAATTGCATCCCAAGGGGCAAATTTTGCCATTGCCGCTGGGTTAGCATTACGGGGCTTTTCACCTTGCCACATATAAACCTGCTGCCATGGCGAGAAGCACAGCGCCAACAACAGAAAAAGAATTATCTGACGCTGTTGGTTGGCATCGGTGTATCTATGGTTTTGCTGATGTTTGCGTTAAGCAAAGGAATGGATCAATTAATTGCCACTCAAGAAAAGCGTAATCAATTTTTAACCCAAGCGTTAAATGAAATTGATATACAAATTGGAAAAATTAAAGATATCAAACAAAGTAAGCAAGCTATTGAACAACGCATGACGCTTATCGAGCAACTTGAAGTAAGCCGCAATGCTGCTCCTATCGTTTTGGACGAACTCGCTCGCGTAGTGCCGCCTGGCATTTCTTTTAATCGCTTCGCTCGAACAAGCAATCGAGTAGAAGTGGATGGTGTTAGCGATTCAAATAACAGGCTAGCTAACTTTATGCGCAATCTAGCCAACTCAGAGGTATTTAATGACGGTGAGCTTTCTTCTATTGTCGCCGATACCACTGCTGCTGACGCTGTGAGTGAATTTAAACTCAAATTCAATATTAGTTCTAACGTTGCTCCTGATTTTAGTGAAATTCAGGAGCAACTAAAGTAAATGAAATTTGATTTCAGTAAACTCAAAGAGCTCAACGAATTAGACTTCGACCAGCTAGCAACTTGGCCTTTTGAAGTCAAAACGGTGGTGGCACTATTTGTCGCGATCATCACGCTTATTGGTGGTTATTACACCTTAGTGAAAGACAAATTACCTTTGCTTGAAAAAGCCCAGTTGCAAGAATTAGATTTAAAGCGAAATTATCAAGGTAAATACAATATTGCCGTGAATTTACCCGCCTATCAAGAGCAGTTAGCGCGCTTGAAAAAAGACTTCTCCTCGATGCTAAAGTCATTACCGACAAGCAACGAAACCCCAGGTTTATTAGATGACATCACTTTTGTCGGTACCTCCGCAGGCCTTACCTTTAAATTATTGAATTGGCAGCAAGAAATACCCAAAGAATTTTATACCGAGCTGCCTATTCAAATTGAAGTGACAGGTAATTATCATGCGTTTGGCAAGTTCGTATCAGATATTGCTGCTCTACCACGTATCGTAACAGTGCATGATTTCGAGGTAAGCCAAGAGCGGGCAAATCTGAAACTTAAATTGGCCGCCAAAACCTACCGAGCTGAATTTACTGATTCAGGTCAAGATAAATGAAATTACGCATTTTGTTGTGCTCATTATGGTTACTCGGTGCGTGTTCCGAGCAACAACATGACTTAGACACTTACATTGCTGACGTAAAACACAATACCCCAATTAGAATTGAACCCTACCCTGAGTTTACCACTTCGCCTGCATTTACTTATGCAGCTAACGAATTACGTAGCCCATTTAAGCGATTAAAAAATGCGCCTCAAATAGAGACTGCATCTACGACCACAAGCTGCCCCCAACCAAATGCAGCACACGTAAAACAGCCTTTAGAGCATCATGGCATAGATGCAATGGCTTTTATCGGCACCATCAAAAAGAATAACCAAAACTGGGCGCTTATCCAAACGAATGACGGCAATTTGTATCGTGCTACAACGGGCGACTATCTGGGGCTTTTTTATGGTCGTATTAACGCGATAAAAGACGGACGAATCACCTACACTGAAATGTTGCCCGATGGCACTGGCTGCTGGCAAAAAAAGCAAGCAACATTGACCATGCAAGCCAATCTAGGAGAGGACAATGGCTAGACGCCACTCAGAATTATTACCTAAAGTGCTCAGCGGCATTTTTGCATTACTGTGCATGACTTGGCATATTCACAGCATAGCGCAAACTGATGACGTGTTGATAGATCCTGTCTCTGCAGTTGACGAACTCACCCATAATCAATTGGTAGATATTCAATTCACCCGTACCCCGCAAGGGTATGGCGTTGCAACGTTGACCTTTGATAACAACCGTATTAATCCGCAGTTAATTGCCTCAAAACAACGATTAACGGTCACTCTACCAAATATTAAGCTCGCTAAAGATCAGCTCTTTACCTTGAACGTCGCAGAATTTTCCACGCCCATAAAAGAGATTGAGACATTTTTTATAAAAGGCGCCAGTGTTTTAGAATTCAATTTAATTGAAGATGTGGTGTTTGAGCACAGCAAAAATCAAAAGCAATTAATCTTAACGATTAAGCCTCAGTCAGCAGTGCAAGCAAAAAATGCCACCGTGTACGGCGGTGAGTCTATTTCACTCGATTTTCAAGATGTGCCCGTGCGCAATGTGCTACAAATTATTGCTCAGGTAAATAACTTCAATTTAGTCACCACTGATACCGTCCGTGGCAATGTAACCGTGAGTTTAAGCGGTGTACCCTGGGACCAAGCCCTAGACATGATCTTAAAAATTCGCGGATTAGATAAACGCTTAGAAGGCAATATATTATTGATTGCTCCATCAGAAGAACTCGCATCCCGTGAAACCCAGCAGTTACAAAATCGCCAGCAGGTAGCGCAGCTTGCGCCTCTGATCTCGGCAAACTTACAAATCAATTATGCTAAAGCCAAGGAAATTGCCAATATATTAAAAAATACTGATAGCAGTATTTTAAGTCCTAGGGGCAGTGTTGCAGTGGATGAACGCACCAATACGGTATTGCTTCGCGATACCCAAACTTCTATCGATGAGGCCCGGTTGCTGATCGGTGACTTAGATATACCAGTGAAACAAGTTTTAATCGAATCTCGTATGGTCACTGTACGTGACAATGTAGATGAGCAATTAGGCGTGCGCTGGGGCTTTAGCAATAAATCTGGCGACAGCGCCACGTCGGGCTCATTAGAAGGCGCTGACACACTAAGCAGTGGCGTGGTCCCAGCTCTTAATAACAGATTGAATGTAAACCTACCGGTCACCAACGCGGCGGGGCGCATAGGTATACAGGTAGCCAGATTAGTTGATGGTACAATTCTGGATCTAGAACTTTCTGCACTTGAATCTGAAAACAAAGGCGAAGTGATTGCCAGCCCACGTATTACCGTGGCAAATCAGCGCGAAGCCTACATCGAACAAGGCACTGAAATTCCATACGTGCAATCTACATCCAGCGGTGCAACGTCCGTTGAATTTAAAAAAGCCGTATTGAGTTTGAAGGTTACGCCTCATATCACCCCCGACAATAGAATAATTTTAGACTTAGTCGTCACTCAAGACACACGAGGCGATACAGTCAATACATCAACGGGTTTAGCCGTCGCAATTGATACCCAAGAAATCAGTACCCAGGTACTGGTAAATAATGGTGAAACTATCGTGCTGGGAGGCATTTTTCAGCAGACCAGCACTGAAAATGTGAACAAAGTTCCGTTGCTTGGAGACATCCCTGTACTAGGTCACCTGTTTAAAAACTCCCAAACGGTCAATGAGAAGCGAGAATTATTGATTTTTGTCACGCCTAAAATATTGCTCGATAACTTAGTTGAACAATAGCAAATCGCACGGTCTATAAGACATACAGACCATTTAACCACGCCACGAACATGCAATAGTTTTAGCCCTCCCTACATTTAAATTTCACCTAGACTTAACAAAGCTTGCAAATTTCAGGGTAAAGCTGAGATAATCCCGCCCTCGAAATTTCAACGAGGTCAGGTTAATCCATTGAAGGGTAGCCGCGATAATAGATTTCTACCCCCGAAATAAACAGAATTGTGAACTAAGCAAAAATGGCTGAAAAACGTAATATTTTTTTAATAGGTCCAATGGGTGCTGGTAAAAGCACGATTGGAAGACACCTCGCAGACGAACTTCATTTAGAATTTTATGATTCAGATCAAGAGATTGAAAAGCGCACTGGCGCAGATATCGCTTGGATCTTTGATTTAGAGGGTGAAGAAGGTTTTCGCGCTCGTGAAGAAACCGTCATAAATGATTTAACCGACAAACAAGGTATTGTTTTGGCAACAGGCGGTGGTTCTGTGGTCAGCAAAGCCGTTCGCAATCGCTTATCAGCGAGAGGCATAGTCGTTTACTTACAAACTACTATCGACAAACAAGTCGCTCGTACGCAACGTGACAAACGTCGTCCATTGTTACAAAAAGACGATCCTGAAACCGTTTTGCGTAGATTAGCAGAAGAACGCAACCCAATGTATGAAGATGCTGCTGACTACATTGTTGATACTGATGAGCAAAGCGCCCGCGCAGTTGCTAATCAAATCATTGAGAAAATCAATCAGTAATAGCTAAAATATCATCTCGAAAGGGCTGCGCTTATGACAACATTAACAGTGAAGTTGGGTGAGCGTAGCTACCCCATTTTTATCCAGCCGAGTTTGCTAACCCAAGTGAATAAACTCGCCGATTACATCAAAACAAACAAAGCGGTATTGGTCACCAACACCGTAGTTGATCCCCTTTATAGTCAAACTATTATCGATAGTTTGCCCAATATTGAAATTCAAAAAATTGTTATCGCTGATGGTGAGCAATATAAGAATCTGGCGAGTTTTGAGCATGTAATCACGCAACTATTGAGCATGTCTGCGGCCCGTGACACGACCTTAATTGCCCTTGGCGGCGGTGTTATTGGTGATTTGACTGGTTTTGTTGCCGCTAGTTTTCAACGTGGTATGCCGTTTATTCAAATACCCACCACCTTACTGTCTCAAGTAGACTCATCTGTTGGGGGCAAAACTGCCGTTAACCATCCTTTGGGCAAAAACATGATAGGTGCGTTTTATCAGCCCAAAGCCGTGTTTATTGACACCACTACATTACAAACTCTGCCGTCGAAAGAGTTTTCAGCTGGCATGGCCGAAGTGATTAAGTACGGCATAATTTATGATAAAGCATTCTTTGAATGGTTAGAGCAAAATACCGCAAAACTGATTAGCCAAGACGTTGATGCCCTGCAGCATGCCATTGCACGTTGCTGTGAAATCAAAGCTGAAATTGTTGCTATTGATGAGCGTGAATCTGGCCTTCGAGCCTTACTCAACCTTGGTCATACCTTTGGTCACGCTATCGAAGCAGAGCAAGGCTATGGTAATTGGTTACATGGTGAAGCCGTATCAGCGGGCATGGTACTCGCCGCTCAAGCAGGTCAAATGAAAGGCTGGATGAGCGACAAAGAAGTGCAACGTATAGTTGCTTTATTAGAAGCGTTCGCCTTGCCTATTGCTCCGCCTGCTGAAATGAATTATCAGACATTTATGCAACATATGGTACATGACAAAAAAGTTCAAGCTGGCAAACTAAACTATATTTTGCCTACGACCATTGGCGAAGCAGTCGTCACCTCCGACTTGGACGAAACCCTGTTATCGGCCTTGTTAAATTAGGCATTGATTAACCATTTTTGAGTAAACATCTTTGCAAAGCGAACTGCACAAACGTCTTAATCATCTGATTCAGTATTCTTCTGGGCTCATTTTTGTCAAGTCTGAGCCCGAATTCAGCGTATCTAGTTGCGTAGATGCGTTGTTGTCTGAACAAAATGAAAATGATGAAGTAGCCGTACTAACCGCTAAGCCAAGTATGATGCTAGATGATTTTCGTCAGCAATTAACCCAGCAACTTTCCAGTAAATTAACGCCTAAGTCAGGTAACCTCCCCCTCGCTAAACTGTTAGCGCCGAGCGTAAGTCAACATGGGGCTAATCAACCCCAAGCCCTACTGATTTGTATATCAAAAGGTGAGCACCTCTCAACAAGTATGCTAGATGACCTACAGCAGTTAATTCTAGCGCTGCATGAGGGCAGTGAGCGACAAGTAAACGTACTTGTTTTCGCCCAGAGTCAGTGGATTAACCAGACCTATCAGGCTTTACGCAGCGATTCCAATAACAATGTCATAGTGGTTGATTCTGGTGCGACGGTTGAACCCACAACGAATGTATCAGGCAGTGAATTAGAACAGTTAATTGCCAACAAACGACAGGCGTTTGCTCAACGAATCGAACAACGTAATCAAGTGACTCCAGCTGAATCGCCCAGTGTTATGAAGCGTCCTTGGTTTTTTCCTATTATCGGGTTGTTATTTTTAAGTCTATTCGCCGGAATATTGCTTTCTCAATATCCTGAGTTACTAAGTTCATCAACGGATAGCGATAACACCACGGTTAAAAATACATCCAAAACAGCTATCAATGACGCGGATGATTCAGTATCGCCCAATACTAGCGAGAATGATGAAATACAGATCTTAGCAACAAGTACAGAAGAACCGAATGGTGAAACTTCATCCCTAAATGGGCTGCCCCAGAACGCTAACGCTACTGACAACGTTTTATTAGGTGAAAAAAGCCCATTAACAAAAGAACAAATAGACTCTTCATCCATCGCCGAAAAAGTAGATCAAAAGCCACAAGATGCTATCCAATCCCAAGGTGACGCTCTGGTGACAACGTGGCAACATGAAAGTAAACGTATTGATGCGGCGAAACAACAACCCAGCCCCCAGATAAAGGCTGGCGACACTGCACAAACTCATGTTGCTCCAGCAAACAGTAACGTGCAAATAGGAGTGGTACAAAAACCCGTCGCCGCTGATATTACCTCCAGTAATGAAGAACCAGCGACTAAGCTTACTAAACCCTTAAACTCAGATACGGCTTACCCCTTCGATGAGGCGACCATATTGGCCCTGCCCAATGAAGGATATGTATTGCAGATTATTGGTTTTAGTGTCCGAGATGCGATACAAAAATACATACAAAACAACAATATTCAACAGCATGTATGGGTATATCAGACCCAGCGTTATAACAAAGATTGGTATGTTTTGTTGTACAACAAACATTACTCTTCACTGCCCGCAGCTTTACGAGCGGTCACGTTGTTACCAAAAGGCATGCGTGAGGCAACACCGTTCCCAAAAGCGTTACAGAAAGTGCATCAAGAAATTAATTCTGCCAATTAAACCCATATGCCAATTGTTGTTTTTGCCTTGGCTCGTTACAATCCCTACTTTGCACCTTCTTACCCGAAAGCAGAGCCTGACAAGAATCTTCAATGACGAATAAGAAAAATAGAGCCTTTTTGAAATGGGCAGGCGGGAAATATCGGCTGGTCGAACAGATAAACCAACATTTACCTTCAGCGAAAAAATTAGTCGAACCTTTTGTAGGTGCAGGCTCCGTATTTCTGAACACGGATTTTTCCAGTTATCTTTTAAGCGACATCAACCCCGACTTAATTAACCTCTACAAGATATTGCAGCAACAGCCCGAGCGTTACATAGAAGACGCCCAGGCACTCTTTACCGCACAAAACAACGATTCAGACGCTTACTACGCGATGCGTGCGTTATTTAACGCCAGCGAGGATATATACGAACGCGCGGTACTGTTCCTATACTTAAATCGCTTCGGCTACAATGGCTTGTGCAGATATAACTTATCAGGCAAGTTCAATGTTCCCTTTGGCAAATACAAAGCCCCTTATTTCCCCAAAGAAGAATTGTACTTTTTTGCCGAAAAATCCAAAAAAGCCCAGTTTGTTTGTGAATCTTATGAAAAAACGTTTAGCCGCGCTCGCGCGGGTAGCGTGATCTACTGCGATCCGCCCTATGCACCGATCAGTAAAACCGCTAACTTTGCCAGTTATGCGAAAGGGGGATTTTCAATGGCGCATCAAAGTAGTTTAGCGTTGATAGCAGCAAAAACGGCTTTCGAGAGAGATATACCGGTGTTGATCAGTAATCACGACACGGCAGATACCAGAAGATTATACGCATTAGCGCAGCTGTCAGAACTACAGGTTAGTCGTTTCATTAGCCAGAAAGGCAATGGCAGGAAAAAAGTCAGCGAGTTACTGGCTCTATACGTTAAGCCCAGTTCAGAACGCTAACCTTAGTGCTGAGTAATTGATTTAACGTTTAAAAAAACGTGAAACCGTGTCAATCAGGTATGACGACAGAGACAATTAATATTAATGACACGATTAATATTATGAAGAAAATGACGCCGACAACAACAAAGGGTACGAATGACTGTTGTTGAAAATCTCGTTCGCGGTTAGCACTACTTTGCACACCAAAAACACTGGCGGCCACACTTTTTACTACATCCCATAGCCCGCTTTTTGTATTGTCCATAATGATTATGCTCGTGGTTGAAGATCGTCCGATTCATCAGCATAACGCGAAAGCAGCTCAAGTAAATCAATAAAATGCATTTGATAGGAAGTTGAGTTTCCACTGACCCAACCAGACCAGCTGATAACATCTGCTTGTTCTTTGGCGCAGCGGTTAATAGGGTGACTCATAGGCAAACCATGATCAAACGCCATCGCTTGAGGACAACTACAGAATAATGTCTCGTTACTCACAGACGTTTTGCCCACGGCCAACATCGCGACTAACGCGAAAGCACCGAAGCCAATTAGTCGTTTAAAATGAGTACTCATAATTGCTCCTTGTTGAAATATTTTGTTGCATTATACCTTATACTTTCGTCGAACAGATTTAGTTCAACTCAAATGTGATGCTATTCATCGCGAATTCAACAATATTTTGTCATATTGTTGCCTATGAATTTTTGAGTTCGGCAAAAACAAAAAAAATCCGCTAACCATAAGGCTAACGGATCATCTAAATCGTGTAGTTAATGCTATTTAAAAACTCATACATCAACTAACAGCAAAATTGTTTTCTTTGGCGTTGACTTAACGTTTTTAAATCAAAAACTTAAAGTTCAAAATCTACCCCGTAACCAACGCTAAATTTAATTGAATCGTTATCGTAAGCATCAGCACCTGTATCATCTAAGTCAGTGCCAGTAACAGCGAAGCTAAAGCCGTCTTTCGCTATTGATACACCCCAGTCTGCATAACCGTCTGGTACGCCATTAAAATCTTCAGCGAAATCACCTTGGTGGTAACCCACGTGAAGACCTAGCTCGGCACCATTTAATACCGGCATTACGTAGTCGACTGAAATATAAGAAGCTTGAGCAAAGCCATAATCGCGGCCTTCGCCTTCGTCAGCTTCGGTGTGCGCCAACAATGAAAGTGTTGCGCTAAGACCACCATAGCCTACTGAGCCATATACTTCAGCAAAGTCAAAGTTTGCTTCGCTGTCGTAGTTGTAATAGAGATAACCAACATCATAAGTAATATCGCCAGATTCACCTGAAAAACCGAAATACATATCATGCTCGTACGAGTAAACATCATCAGCACCATAATTTACGTTTGATACCCACGTACCTACATAGAAGCCGCTTTCGTCTGCGTAATCGATACCGCCTTGTACTGCCGCGTCGTTAGTTGTTTGTGTTAGACCACGCCAAATATAGTTACTTGTAACACTTGCGTTAGCAGTAACTTCTGCATAAGAAGGGGCGGATGCAATCAAGGTTGCCGACGTCAGTGCAAGGGCGAGTACTGTTTTCTTCATTGATGAGTTCATGTGTGTTCTCCATGTGTTTAGATTTATGTATTTAGGCTTTCTGTCTAATTATTATTATTATGTTTGAACACTACTACGCAAAAGGAATGCCTAAATATCGAACACATAAAATAATATGTATAACAATTTTATTACATTGATATAAAAGGTTTTTTTAGAATATTTTCGAAAAGGAGTGTTAATTACCCTGTGATGTTTTCGTGCAATACCGCACCATTTTATTGCATGAGCATTTATTTGGTGCAACATTCAGACTTTTGTCCTAAGTCTTTATTCGGTAACATAAAGTTTTTGCATAACTCGAGGCTTCTATGCGTCCTTTTTTGATTGCTCCATCCATTCTTTCAGCAGATTTCGCCCGTTTAGGCGCCGAAGTAGACGCAGTGTTAGCCGCAGGAGCTGATGTAATACATTTTGATGTGATGGATAACCATTACGTACCGAATCTTACGATTGGACCAATGATATGCAAAGCCCTGCGCGATTATGGCGTAACCGCTGAAATCGATGTACATCTTATGGTAGAACCCGTAGATGAAATGATCGTTAGTTTTGCCAAAGCAGGCGCCAGCATGATCAGCTTTCATCCTGAAGCTTCGCGGCACGTCGACCGAAGCATACAGCTCATCATCGATTCTGGCTGCAAGCCAGGTTTAGTACTTAACCCTGCTACATCATTAGATTGTCTTGATTACACGCTACATAAACTGCATCATATTTTGCTTATGTCTGTAAACCCAGGATTCGGCGGGCAGGCGTTCATCCCCGAGACGTTGGATAAACTGCAAATAGTGAAGAAAATGGTGCAAGCATCTGGGCGCGATATCCGAATAGAAATTGACGGTGGCGTAAAAGTCGATAATATTCGCGCCATAGCCCAAGCAGGCGCTGATATGTTTGTTGCAGGCTCCGCCATTTTTAATCAGCCTGATTATCGTCAAGTGATTGATGAGATGCGCGCTGAATTAGCCAACGTGACTTCCTAATTAACTCCAAAAATAGAATAATTATCTTATGAGTAAACCAATTGTATTAAGCGGCTGCCAGCCTTCTGGACAACTTACCCTAGGCAACTATATTGGCGCACTTCGTCAATGGGTAAATATGCAAGACGACAACGAATGTCTTTATATGTTGGTTGATATGCATGCAATCACTGTGCGCCAAGATCCTAAAGCTTTGCACAATGCCTGTTTAGATGGCTTGGCGTTATACGTTGCCTGCGGCATTGATCCGGCCAAGAGCACTATCTTTATGCAGTCTCATGTGCCACAGCACGCTCAGCTTGCCTGGATAATGAACTGCTACACCCAAATGGGTGAACTGAATCGTATGACTCAGTTTAAAGATAAATCAGCAAAAAATATCACTAATATTAATGCCGGGTTGTACACCTACCCAGCATTAATGGCCGCAGATATATTGTTATATCAAGCAAAGCAAGTACCGGTAGGTGAAGATCAAAAACAGCATTTAGAACTAACTCGTGATGTGGCTACCCGCTTTAACAATATCTATGGGGACGTATTCACCATACCCGATCCCTATATTCCAGAAGTCGGCGCGCGCATAATGAGCCTGCAAGACCCGCTTAAAAAGATGTCTAAATCAGATGATAACCAAAATAACTTTGTTGGTTTATTGGAAGATCCTAAAAAGATCAGCAAGAAGATAAAGCGCGCGGTAACCGATTCAGATGATCAAGCCCGCATCTATTTCGATACGGCTGAAAAGCCAGGGGTGTCTAACCTACTTAGCTTATTGTCTTGTGCAACGGGCCAATCTATTGCTGACTTGGTGCCTGCTTATGAAGATAAGATGTACGGACACCTCAAAACAGATGTAGCCGATGCTATAGTGGCCATGTTAGAACCCATTCAGGCAAAATTCACTGAACTTCGTCAAGATCAAACAGAATTGGATCGTATAATGGCAGTTGGTGCTGAAAAAGCGCAAGTACGCGCTCAGCAGACGATTAACAAGGTATATGAGGCTATTGGTTTCGTCACCAGCCCATTAAAGCCTTAACGTAAGATTTAATGATTTTCAAAGCAGCCTTAGTGCTGCTTTTTTTATGCCTCAAAAACCGGCACTAAGAACTACAAATATACTCTTAGTGCCCGTCTATAAGGCAAAGGAAGTCAGTCTGTTAGGTTGGGATAACATTCCAACGACTTAGATGCGGTTCATAGCAAAAAACAATATGAACACAATTATTATGTTGCAAACATGTGAAAATACGTATGGCAGTAAAAGCCATTTTCTAAACCAAATAGGACATTCGTTAGCGAATTTTAGATTTGCGATACATGCTAGGCGCAACGCCAGTCCAGCTTTTAAATGCCCGAGCAAAAGTGGCGGGTTCAGTAAAGCCAAGTAAGCGCCCTACTTGCGATATAGGCAGATCAGGTTGGCTTAAATAATGAATCGCTTCGTCCCGTCGCACGCTGTCTTTTAATTCTTGAAAACTAGTGCCTTCTTCCAAAAGCTTACGCCTGAGAGTGCGAATAGTGGTATGCAGTTGTTGGGCAATATCGGTCATACTAATCGAGGCCATATCGTCAGTGGCTTCTAAGTAGTTCAAAACCTTGCGCGTAAAAACTGGAAAGTAAGACTGGCGCTTAAACCAATCAAGTGGGCAACGTTGCAGGTAGTCATTCAGGTTTTGCTGTGTTTGTACTACAGGTGCACTCAAAATCGCATGCTCGAATTCGAAATAGTTACTTTGCTGTTCATACACCACTTCACACGGGAACATCAGTCGATACTCCTCATAATGAACGGGCTTGGCATGCATAAAGCCTATTTGGCGTAACGGAATACGCTGCCCAATAAGCCAGCTTGGAAACCGATGCCAAAGCAATAATAGAAAATCAATCAATACATGCTGGGGATCTAGTTCAGGTTGCGTCAAGGTCAAATAGAAACGCGCGTATTTTTCACGCTCTTCAAATTTCAGTTGTGTGGCCCTTGCGACCAAATTGTAGAAACGGGTTCCCCGTCGATAGACTTGGCGTAAACTAGCACTGTGCGAAACTTGCTTGGCCATCAAATTGAAAACACCGTGGCGAGAAGGCTCACTGCCGAAGCATAAATATTCATCGTCGGCGCTGCGCCAAACTGACTGCATCAAACGACTGAGTTGCTCTGGCGTGATACGAACTTCATTATTAACTAACAAAGCTTTACTCAAGCCAGATTCGTTAAGCAATTGCGCCTCATCCAGTCCCCTTTCGATTGCGCGCTTAACAATTGCTTGAGCGAAATGGACAGAAATAGAATGGTGTTTATAGCGCATGAAAGGTTAACTACTCGTTATATAATGCTTATACCGTATTACCTCAGTATAACGCCTCAAGCCGGTCGCTGGAATATGCATATATGTGCAAAACAAAAAAGCACCATAGGTTTCCCTATGATGCTTTCATTACATTGTGTTTATTCGACAACTAAATTAAAACGCGTCTTCCGGCAATGACATAATACTCTCACTGCCTGCTTGAATAGATGCGAAACAGGCTTGAGTGCGCACGACCATATGCTCACAGAAGAACTGCGCCGATATAAGCTTAGCGTTTAAAAACTCACTATTACCTTCACCTGCATCTAATTGCGCTTTAGCTTGCATGGCACTTTTGGCCATCAGCCAGCCACCACACAAGTAGCCAAATAACATCATAAAGTTTACGCTGGCACTGCCCGGTGCATTTTTGTCTGTGGCGGCAATATCCAACAACCATTGCCGTGCCGCTACTCCGCATTCCAATGCGGTTTTACATTGCTTAGCAGCCAGAATAAATTGGCCACCCATGGCATCGAATTTATGCAAATCTTGAGCAATTTCATCCAATAATGCACCTAATGATTCACCTTTATTAACCAAGGTTTTACGCCCGACTAAATCCAGTGCTTGCACACCGGTGGTGCCCTCATATATGGTTAAAATTCTGGCGTCACGATAAAATTGCGCTGAGCCAGTTTCTTCAATAAAGCCCATACCACCATGAATTTGCGTGCCCAGGTAAGTCAGCTCTTGAGATAATTCAGTACACCAACCTTTAACAATAGGCGTGAATAATTCGTTACGAGCGCTATTACCTCGGTCTATTTCTGCAGCAGCCACTAAACACAAAGCGCGCATCGCTTCAGTGGATGATTTCATCTGCATCAACATACGGCGCACATCAGGGAACTTTATAATTGTGAAGCGGCTACCGTCTTTATTGGTGCCTTGTAAACGCTCTTTAGCATAATGTAACGCGTGCTGATAAGACGCCTCAGAAACCGCTAACCCTTGAAGGCCAACGCCTTGGCGAGCGTGGTTCATCATGGTAAACATATAAGATAGGCCTTTATGCGCCTCACCTACTAAATAACCTTTTGCACCGCCGTTTTCACCAAAACTCATAACACACGTAGGGCTGCCATGAATTCCCAGTTTATGTTCTAACGATACGCAATATGCGTCGTTACGTTCCGCCGGGGCGCCATTTTCATCCAAATTAAACTTAGGCACGATAAACAAAGAAATCCCCTTCACACCTGCGGGTGCATCAGGCAAGCGAGCAAGCACTAAATGCACGATATTATCGGTCATCTGATGGTCACCCCACGTGATGTAAATCTTCTGTCCCGTGATCAAGTAGTGATCACCATTTGGAATAGCTTTGGTTTTTACCGCAGCCAAATCAGTACCTGCATCTGGTTCGGTCAAGTTCATAGTACCTGGCCATTCACCGCTCAACATTTTTGGCAAATATGACTGTTGTAAATGCTCGCTACCATGATGAGATATCGATTCAATCGCACCTTGGCTTAACAAAGGGCATAAGGCAAATGCCATATTTGACGTATGCCATACTTCATTAACCGCACTGCCTAATACGTTTGGCAGATTCTGCCCACCAAACTCTTCAGCACCGGTTAACGAGGCCCAACCGCCCTCTACATATTCTTGATACGCTTGTGCAAAGCCAGCCGTTTCTTGTACGCCCGAGCCGCCATCTTTTTCAATCATAGTAGGGTGATGTAAATCCCCTACTTTATTGAGCGGTGCCAACACACCACTACCTAGCTTGCCCGCTTCCGACAAAATAACCGATGCCAGCTCGCTATTAATATCTTCGTGGCCCATGTCAGCACAAAGCTTATCAAAACCAACAAGTTCATTTAGAACAAACTCAGCGTCTGCTAGTGGGTGTGTATAATCACTCATAATTTAACTCTTATCTCAGGTTTAAACTTGGTTAGTCAATTCAGGGATGACGTCAAATAAATCCGCAACCAAACCGTAATCGGCTATTTGGAATATAGGCGCATCTTCATCTTTGTTGATAGCCACAATCACTTTTGAGTCTTTCATACCCGCTAGATGCTGAATAGCGCCAGAAATTCCCACCGCGATGTAAAGATCCGGTGCGACCACTTTACCTGTTTGCCCGACTTGCATATCGTTAGGTACAAAGCCAGCATCAACAGCTGCACGTGAAGCGCCAACTGCGGCTCCAAGCTTATCAGCTAGGCTATACAGGATTTCGAAGTTATCGCCATTCCCCATACCTCGACCACCTGAAACAATAATCGATGCAGCTGTTAGCTCGGGTCGGTCTGACTTAGCAAGCTCTTCACTAACGAAACGTGACTGTCCGGCATCGCATTGCTCATCGATGGCTTCGATAGTGGCAGAGCCGCCTTGAGCGTTTACGCTGTCAAATGCAGTTCCGCGCACAGTCATAACTTTTATGCTGTCGTTTGATGTCACCGTCGCTATTGCATTGCCTGCGTATATTGGACGCTGAAACGTAGTGGCTGAAACCACGCCTGTAACATCTGAAATCTGGTTAACTTCTAATAGTGCCGCCACACGGGGTAAATAATTTTTGCCGTTAGTTGTTGCTGGCGCTAACACATGACTATGTCCATTTACACGCGCCACGATTAACTTGGCTATATTTTCTGCTAATTGATACTCATAAGCAGCGTTGTCAGCGAGTAACACTTTGGTCACACCAGCAATGCTCGCTGCGGCATCTGCGACAGCTTGGCACTGATGACCCGCCACGAGTAGTTCAATGTCACCACCAATTTGCTGCGCTGCAGCTAAGGTATTCAACGTGACAGGCTTAAGTTCTTGGTTATCATGTTCTGCAATTACCAAAATAGTCATATTCGTTCTCTCCTATTACGTACTAATTAAAGTACCTTAGCTTCGCTTTTCAATTTTTCGACTAGTTCAGCCACAGACTCAACTTTGATACCCGCTTGACGTTGAGCAGGTGCATTAACACTTTCTAAGGTAATGTTATTTTTGACTTCAACACCTAAATCGGCAGGTGTTTTTACCTCAAGGGGCTTGCGTTTTGCTTTCATAATATTGGGCAATGACGCATAACGTGGCTCGTTTAAACGCAAGTCAGTAGTGATAACAGCAGGCAAATCAATTTCTATGGTTTGCAATCCGCCGTCAATTTCACGCGTAACTTGTACTTTATCGCCTTCAACTTTTACTTGTGATGCAAATGTTGCTTGGGGTTGATCAAGTAAGGCCGCCAACATTTGGCCCGTCTGATTGTTGTCTGAATCGATAGACTGCTTGCCTAAAATCACTAACTTAGGTTGCTCCTGCTCGACAACTGCTTTTAATAATTTAGCGATACTTAGCGCATCTGCCGGGGTATCGAGATCAATTTGTATACCGCGGTCAGCGCCTAGGGCCAGTGCTGTACGTATTTGTTCTTGGCAAGCTTTGGTACCAATAGAAACCACTACCACTTCACTTGCCACACCCGCTTCTTTGAGGCGCACTGCCTCTTCAACTGCAATTTCACAGAAAGGGTTCATTGCCATTTTCACGTTGGTTAAATCAACGTCGCTGTTATCAGCTTTCACGCGTACTTTTACGTTGTAATCGATGACTCGTTTTACCGCTACTAATATCTTCATATTCGTCTCACTCTGTCTGTGGCACCTTAGCGATGGCTGCCCGTTTTGACTCAGCGTTAGCTGAAAATAATTATATGTTTCATTATATTGTACATTCTGACCGTTAAACCGTATTGCTACAAGATCGAAAAAAGTCGAACAATTAACATAAAAGGACAAAATATAATGACTGGCGCCTCGTTATTCATTGAGTATTAAAATGACATTTATCATGCAATGCGAAAGCTACAGCGTAATACATTCGTTTTTTATAATATCCCCTTTCTACCACAAGATTAACTTTAAGGGTCTATTCGCTCGACAACAAATTACTTGTACAAGATACACTGCACTTGCCCAAATGCATGGGGAGTAGGAAGTCACAGCAATGCATAGTGAAATGTTTTACAATCCGCAAAATTTTTGAATTTAAGCTGCCTCACCGGCAGCATTTAATAATAGGGTGTTAAATACCTTTGCTGCTAATCATCGATAATTACGATTCATTTACGCATAACCTTGCGAGATACTTCGTGAATTTAGGGCAACAAGTAAAAATTGTGCGTAACGACGAAATTACCTGTGAGCAAATCGCAGCGTTAGCGCCTGACTATTTAGTATTATCACCCGGTCCTTGTACACCGAACGAATCAGGCATCACATTAGATGCGATAAAATATTTTGCAGGTGTCATACCCATGCTTGGTGTTTGCCTTGGCCACCAAGCAATTGGTCAGGTTTTCGGTGCGCAGGTTGTTCGCGCACGCAATATTAAGCACGGTAAGACCTCTTTGGTGTCCCACAACGACAGTGCCCTATTTACATGCATAGACAATCCGTTTGTCGCCACTCGTTACCACTCACTGATTATCGCTCAACATACGCTACCCAATACACTTAATGTAACCGCCTGGTGCGAAGAAACATCTGGAGAACGTGAGATAATGGCCATAGAACATAAATCATTGGCGATTTATGGCGTACAATTTCATCCAGAATCACTGCTTAGCGCAAGCGGAATGCAAATATTGGCTAACTTTCTAACCGTATCGGCAGATAAAATAAGATTAGCCTAGAAACTTGGCTTAAAAGTAAGGCACAATTCAACCTTACAGCAACGGTTTAGACATAAAAATCAAGGTTTTCTGAGCAGAAAATGACATCATCAATTTCTAATACACCCATCGTCGAATCTCGCTTTGAGCAATTGTTTATCGATATTAAAGTCGCTAAGCAACAATTGGCTGATGAAAAAATGTCACCCGCTGCAAGAACGATCGTGCCCACCCGGGAGTTACTTGCTGTTGAAAAGCAGGCTAGAGAAGAAAAAAAAGCCAATCAAGAAATAGCAGAAGGCTATTTAGAGCGGATATCCACTAAGTTACACAAAGATATCGCCCAGCAATTAGCTGAGGCACTAGAAGACCAAGGGCATATTGTTGCTAAAGTACTGGGCATAGATACGGTCATCCCGCAGATTTTAGATCTACTTTCTGTGAAAGCCTGTACGGTATCTCGTTTAGAGACGTTGGCGACGAATATTCCATGGTTGTACAAAGATTTAGTGAAGATGATCAACTCGCCAAAATATCAACGTCGAGACAGTAAAAACAAAGTGCTAACGGCTGACACACTGCGAGTTGCGCTTAGCTTTTTTGGTATCGAAAATTTAAAAATGATAGTGCCATTTTTGACTATACGTCGTTGCCTACCACAAATAACCGACCCTTATCCGCAGATAAAAAGGCGTGTTTGGGAGCAATCGATTGCTACGGCTATGTCTAGTAAACGTTTGGCCAGCATTAGTAAGGTCAATGAAAACCAAGCGTTTACCGCTGGCATGTTGCAAAGCCTCGGGACTATCGCGGTGGTAAAATTATATTTTAGGTTGTTTGATCAGGTACAGCTCGATGCTTTAAAAGAAGCCCAGAGTACGCATAAGCACCAACGTCATGGCGCCCTAACCAGAGTTGAGCCCTCTGGAGACGTACTTCTATCCCTAATTAATAAACATGCCGCAACAGCGACGGCAGATATTATCGAGCATATGAAATTCAGCCGTTTAGTTATGCACGGTGCTTTTGAAGAGTTGGCCGTAAAAGTTCCTCCCAAAGATCCATTGCCGTTAACCACAGTCCTTACACAAGGTAACGCCTACGCTAAGTACCGCATATTGAAGTTTCACGATTTGGTTAGTAACGATGAAGCCAGAGATTACCTACGAGGTTTTGCATTCCCAGTGGGGTCTTTAGAAGCACTTAAAACTACAGATATGCGCTCAATTGGTCTAGAAGCTGAAAATTCTGCGTAAATTTGGAAAAATTTCTGTTAATAATCATGCAACACCATTTTATAAATTGAGTTAGATAAAGTTCAAGGCCAGTGGCGCTAAGCACAGACACTCGATAACATTCCTTATTCAATAGACTAAATACTTATTCACTATTCCTGCAAGTTCACTCAACCCCTTTAAAAATAAGGGTTTAGCTGCATTATCCATGCAGACAAGCTCTTTTTAATCTGAAATAATGGTTGTCTATTTTATGCCCTAGGCTATTAAATTTGGAGACAACCTACATGCAAGTTACCCGCGAATTATTTAACGAAGTTATGGTTCCTAACTACAACCCCGCTGACATTATTCCAGTGCGTGGTTTGGGTGCACGAGTGTGGGATCAAGCTGGAAACGAGTACATCGATTTCGCTGGCGGTATCGCAGTTAACGTTTTAGGTCATTGTCATCCTGAGTTGGTTACCGCTCTAAGAGAGCAAAGCGAAAAGCTTTGGCACGTCAGTAACGTAATGACCAATGAACCTGTATTACGTTTAGCTAAAAAGCTAACGGATGCGACGTTTGCTGAAAAAGTATATTTTGCTAATTCTGGTGCTGAAGTGAACGAAGCGGCGCTGAAATTAGCCCGTCGTTTTGCCCTTGATAATTACGGTCCTGAAAAAGATCAGATTATTGCATTCAATCAGGGCTTCCACGGCCGCACATTCTTTACCGTAACCGTTGGTGGTCAAGCTGCTTACTCTGACGGCTTTGGCCCTAAACCGGGTGGTATTGAACACGTTGATTACAATGACTTAAGCGCACTTGAAGCCATGATGTCTGAGCGCACATGTGCCGTTATGATGGAGCCACTGCAAGGCGAAGGCGGCATCATCAGCCCGAGCCAATCTTTTGTGCAAGGCGTGCGTGATTTGTGTGACAAACATAATGCCCTACTTATTTTTGATGAGGTGCAATCAGGTGTAGGCCGTACCGGTGAGCTATATGCCTACATGGGGCTTGGCGTTACACCAGACATTCTCACCTCAGCGAAAGCCTTAGGTGGCGGTTTCCCGATTGGCGCTATGCTAACGACTACGGCTATTGCCGCCCATTTGAAAGTAGGCACCCATGGCAGCACGTACGGTGGTAACCCATTAGCCTGTGCCGTTGCAGAGCGCGTGTTAGATATTGTTAATACTGCTGAGGTCTTAAACGGGGTAAAGCTAAAAGAACAGCTGTTCCGCAAAGGGTTAAAAGTCATTAATGATAAATACCATGTGTTTGAAGAAATACGTGGCCAAGGTTTATTATTAGGCTGCGCACTTAATGAAAAATTTAAGGGGCGTGCTCGTGACTTCCTAGTTGCCAGCGCAAAAGAAAAGCTAATGTGTTTAGTCGCCGGCGCTAACGTTATTCGTTTTGCCCCATCATTGATCCTGACCGATGCCGATATTCAGGAAGGTTTGTCTCGTTTCGAGCGCGCTGTTGCCGCTGTCGTAAACGCCTAAACCACCTACAGAGATTGCGATCATGATTATTATTCGCCCTATTAAGCACAGTGATTACGCCGTGTTGCATGAGATTGCTGTTGAGTCAGGCATTGGCTTTACCTCACTGCCCGTGAACGAAGCTTTATTGCGCAGTAAGATCACTGATTCAGAAGCCGCTTTTACGGCACATATCAATCAACCAGGTAACGAAAGCTATCTGTTTGTGATGGAAGATACCGACACAGGCCAAGTTGTAGGCACCAGCGGCATAGCCTCTAGCGTGGGACTTGAAGATGCGTTTTATCACTACCACTTAAGTAAAGTGGTACATGCTTCACGTGAGCTTGATATATACAACACCGCAGAAATACTGACCTTGTGTAATGACTACACTGGCGTCTCTGAAATCTGCACATTGTTTTTGCGCGAATCAGCCCGTCGAGGTAATTGTGGTCGTTTCCTATCTAAGGTGCGCTTTTTATTCATGATGGAACACAAAGACCGTTTCGCTGAAACCGTTATCGCTGAAATGCGCGGTATCAGTGATGAAAATGGTAAATCTCCGTTTTGGCAATGGCTGGAAGAGCACTTTTTCTCAATGGACTTCCCTACGGCAGACTACCTGACTGGCATAGGGCAAAAACAATTTATTGCTGAATTGATGCCCAAATATCCCATTTATGTCAGTTTACTAAGCAAAGAAGCCCAGGCGGTGATTGGCAAGGTTCACGACAAAACCAAACCTGCGCTGCGATTACTCGAAAGTGAAGGCTTTAGCTGTCGTGGATACGTTGATATTTTTGATGCAGGCCCAACAGTAGAAGCCAATTTAACGCACATCCGAACCGCTCAAGCGAGTCGTAAGTTAGCGATTAAAATTGACGAGCAAGCGCTCAATTCAGACACAGAATATTTTGTGATCAACACCAAAATCGCAGAGTTTCGTGCCATCGCCACGTCTCTTAATATTGACGAAGTGAACGAGCAAGCCATTATTTCTCAAGCTGGAGCAGACCAGCTTGGCATACAAGATGGTGAGTTTATCCGCTTCGCTCCGACTACATTTAAGGTGTAATATATGACACAACAAACCCATTTTATTTCAGGCCAATGGCAAGCAGGTCAAGGCCATGCTATCGAGTCAATTGACCCAGCTAAAAAAAATCAAATATGGCAGGCTAAATCAGCGTCTGCCGAACAAGTAAATGAAGCAGTAATCAGTGCACGCGCAGCGACTGTCGCATGGGCTGCGCTTTCTTTTGAAGCGCGTTTAGCGTACGTAAAACGATTCGGTGAATTGCTAGGGGAAAACAAAGACATGTTAGCCCTGACCATCGCCCAAGAAACCGGTAAACCCTTATGGGAAACCGCCACTGAAGTCGGTGCTATGATTGGTAAAATAGCCATTTCAGAGCGCGCTTATCAAGAACGTACCGGCTTAGTTGAAAACCCTATGCCAGTAGGCAGAGCCTTTATTCGCCATAAGCCACACGGTGTAGTGGCGGTATTTGGCCCATACAACTTCCCTGGACATTTGCCTAATGGCCATATAGTACCGGCTCTTTTAGCCGGTAACTGCGTAGTCTTTAAGCCTAGCGATTTAACACCTTTGGTCGCCGAAAGAACGGTCCAATTGTGGGAAAAGGCAGGCTTGCCTAAAGGCGTGTTAAATCTTGTTCAAGGCGAAGTGGAAACAGGTAAAGCATTAGCCGCGCACCCAGACCTCGATGGTCTATTTTTTACTGGCAGTTCACGCACTGGTAAAATATTGCACGAGCAATACGCCGGTCACCCCGGCAAAATTTTGGCTCTTGAAATGGGCGGTAACAACCCGCTTATCGTCAAAGACGTCAGCGATATCGACGCGGCTGTGCACGATATTATTCAGTCGGCTTTTGTCACCTCTGGCCAACGCTGTACCTGTGCCCGTAAGTTGTTTATTGAGAATAACGAACAAGGCGATGCTATTTTAGCCCGTCTTATCGAGGTCACTAAAAATATCAAAGTCGGTGACTATGACGCGGACGAACAACCCTTTATGGGGGCAATGATTTCAAGCAACGCCGCTAACTCAATGGTCGTTGCTCAGCAGCAATTACTGGATTTAGGGGCAACCGCATTGGTTGAACTTAAACACCTAGATACCGAATCAGGTTTTGTAAGCCCTGGCATCATTGATGTAACGGCCATGGTTGAAAAAATGCCTGATGACGAGCATTTTGGTCCATTGTTAAAAGTTATTCGTTTTGATGATTTTGATCGCGCTATAGAGCTTGGTAATAACACCAAGTTTGGTTTATCAGCTGGTTTGTTATCTGATAGCGAAGACTTGTATAAACATTTTTATCAGCGTATACGCGCCGGTATAGTTAACTGGAACCGTCCGATCACAGGCGCCAGCGGTGCCGCGCCTTTTGGTGGCGTTGGCGAAAGTGGCAATCACAGAGCAAGTGCATATTATGCTGCTGATTACTGTGCATACCCTGTTGCCTCAGTGGAGCTTGAGAAAGTCGCCCTACCGGGAAGTTTAAACCCTGGTTTACGCTTCTAGGCCCCATAATTTGTAGAAAAAGTATTATCTTTCGCGCATTTACGTAAAAAGTAACACTTAAAAAAGCCTGCTCCGCAGGCTTTTTGCATATTTAAGAAATAAAAATATAGATTTAAGGGATGACATTAAGCCGTTTGCAAATTAAAATCGATTAATAATATAATAGTATTAATTAACCAGTTATTAACATGGTGTGTCTAAATGTCTAAATTTGATCCGGTAGATCATTCTCATCGTCGTCGTAACCCACTCACCAACGACTGGGTACTTGTGTCGCCACACAGGGCAAAACGTCCATGGCAAGGTCAAGTTGAAAAACCCCAACAAAACGACAGTGTCGCACACGACCCTGCGTGTTTTTTATGTTCTGGCAACACCCGCATAAATGGTGAAGTAAATCCCCAGTACAAAGATACCTTTGTATTCACTAACGATTTCGCTGCCTTGATGAAAGACACACCGGCATCAGAACAGGTTAACGATGATTTATTCACAGTAGAGGCGGCACGTGGTACTAGCCGGGTTATTTGCTTTTCGCCTGCACATAACAAGTCGCTACCAGAATTACCCTTGCCGGCACTTGAAAAAATTGTACAAACTTGGCGTGACCAAGTAGCTGAATTATCCAAAGATTACGCTTGGGTGCAAGTATTTGAGAATAAAGGCGCTGCCATGGGTTGCTCTAACCCTCACCCCCATGGGCAAGTTTGGGCCAATGATTTTATTCCCAATGAAGTGCGTAAAGCCGATGTGAATCAACGCGCTTATTTTGACAAACACAACAGCTCGCTTTTACTAGACTATGCGCAAAAAGAATCGGCTAGCGGTGAACGTACTGTGGTCGAAACTGAGCATTGGATTGCCGTTGTACCTTATTGGGCAGCATGGCCATTTGAAACCTTACTAATGCCGAAATTCAAATGTGCCCGTTTCGACGAGATGAATAACGCTCAACAAGCAGATCTGGCGCTGGCTCTTAAAAAATTAACGAGCCGTTATGACAACTTATTTCAGTGCTCTTTCCCATATTCAATGGGTTGGCACGGCGCGCCGCACAATACAGACGTAACAGAACATTGGCAATTGCATGCACATTTTTATCCGCCGCTTTTGCGTTCAGCAACCGTACGTAAATTTATGGTGGGTTACGAAATGATGGCCGAACCACAACGTGATCTAACGCCAGAGCAAGCTGCCCAAAAGTTGCAAGCACTCAGTGATGTACATTACAACGAATTAAGTGGAGCCTAGAGTAATGAAAATCATTTCTCAACAAGCAATTGATGATCTAAACGCAACCTATCAGCAGGAATTTAAAACAGCACCTGCTCGCCATTTTCAGGCCCCTGGACGCGTTAATTTAATTGGTGAGCATACTGACTACAACGACGGTTTTGTATTACCTTGCGCCATTAATTATCAAACATTGGTTGCCGTCACACCAAGAGAAGACGACTTGGTACGCGTTGTAGCCGCTGATTACGACAACGAGCGCGACGAATTCTCTTTAAGCTCAACCATTGAGCCACATCCAACCCAGCTGTGGAGCAACTATATTCGCGGCGTAATTAAACACCTTCAACTGCGTGGTTTGCAGTTTAAAGGGGTCGATATGGTAGTGTCTGGCAACGTACCACAAGGAGCAGGTCTTAGCTCTTCTGCATCGCTTGAAGTGGTTATCGGCGAAACATTCCGTCAGTTATTCGATTTACCTTTAACGTCAGCAGACGTAGCGTTAAATGGCCAAGAAGCCGAAAACCAATTTGTTGGTTGTAACTGCGGCATAATGGATCAAATGGTCAGTGCCTGCGGCGCGCAAAACAACGCTTTATTGCTTGATTGTCGCTCTTTAGAAAGTCAGCTTATCTCTATGCCCCCAGAGCTTGATGTCGTTATCATAAACTCCAACGTCAAACGTGGCCTCGTTGATAGCGAATACAATACGCGTCGGGAACAATGTGAAGAAGCCGCTAAAACGTTGGGGATAAAAGCCCTGCGCGACATTAGTTTACTTGAGTTACAAGCTCAAAAAGATAAGTTACCTGAAGTCGTTTATCGCCGCGCCCATCACGTAGTTTCAGACAGCGAGCGCACACTCCAAGCAGCCGACGCTTTGCGCGTTGGTGATGCCAAAACCTTGTCTAAATTAATGGCCGAATCGCATGCTTCGATGCGCGATGATTTTGAAATTACCGTTAAGCCAATTGATTTCATCGTAGCCACCTTAGCTGAATACCTAGGTGAGCACGGTGGAGTGCGTATGACTGGCGGTGGCTTCGGTGGCTGTATTGTCGCCCTTATGCCCCGGGAAATGGTAGCAGGTGCTCAGCAACTTATCGCCGAGCGTTATCAAACAGAAACAGGTTATCAAGAAACCTTCTATGTCTGTTGCGCTAGCGACGGTGCAGGTGAAGTACGCTTTTAAGCCACTTAACCAGCCATAATAACGAAAAAGGTAGCGGTTATGATTAGATAACCCGCTACCTTTTATATATTGAAGCCTAACGGCTACTTACAATCATTAAACCTTCGTTTTTTTACCCAGAATCACCAATAGCATGCCGCCTAAAATAGCGATGGAAGAAAGCATTAAATGCGAAGTAATAGGCTCATCCACCAGCAACACACCGCCAAACGCCGCTATAATTGGTACTGATAATTGGCAAACTGCCGCTACGCTACTGTCTAACTGAGATAAAACCTGATACCAAATAGCGTAACCAATTCCCGATGCGAGTACACCAGATGCTAATGCGTAGGCAACACCTTCAAAGGTTAAGCTAGCCGTTGGCATAAAAACAGCCATTAATACCAGTCCCAAAGGTAAACAACGAATAAAGTTTGCCGAAGTTGACTCAAGGGCATGGGTCGATTTAGCACCCGCTAGGCTGTACATTCCCCACGCAACACCCGCCAACGCCATAACCATCAATCCTATCAAACTAGGTGATGATAATTCTGGCAGCACAAAATACACAAACCCGACTAGCGATATCACCACTCCGCTGCTTGCGAGCGCACTCATACGATGCCCCGAAAATCTAGCCACCAGCAACATAGTAAATTGTACCGCCGCGAATAATATCAATGCCCCTGTTGCGGTGGGTAATGTCACGTAGGCATAGGAAAATCCAGCGGCATAAGCAAACAGATACCCAGCTTGGCGCCAACTACCATAAGCATTTAAGGCACTAAAACTACGAAGGGTTGCAGGTGATTTAACGAGCATAATAACACCTAGCATCAACGCAGCTGAAGCCAAGCGGATACCAGTAAAACTCATGGGATCCATATTTTGTTCGTCCAGCGCTAAGCGACAAAACACCGAGTTCGCCGCAAATGCGACTAAGGTTAAAAACGTCAACGATAAAAGTGATAGCACAGACATAAATTACAATAACAACCAGGTTGCTGTGCCCAAGAAGGCAAAAATTCCTACCACGTCGGTAATAGTAGTTAAAATCACACTACCGGCAAGCGCAGGGTCAATATCCATTTTTTTCATCATGATCGGTAACATAGCGCCGGCTAAACCCGCCGCTATCATGTTAATCATCATGGCAAAAGCAATCACACCACCCAGCATCAAATCTTGTTTCCAAATGGCGATAACTGACGCAATAAGTAATGCCCAAATGACGCCGTTAAAAAAGCCGATGGCCAGCTCTTTACCAATCAACCAACGGGCATTGCTGTCGCTAACATGTCCCAACGCCATACCCCGTATAACCAAGGTCAGAGTTTGATTTCCCGCAGCCCCGCCCATACTCGGTACAATGGTGTTTAATATAGCGAGCACCGCTAATTGGCTTAATGTTGCTTCGAACATGTCGCTCACTGCCGCGGCCATTAACGCCGTAAACAGGTTCACACCCAACCAAACAGACCGCTTCTTGGTACTTTTTATTACAGGGGCGAAGGTATCTTCTTCGTCTGCCAGACCTGCCATGCTCATCATGGAGTGCTCCGCACCTTCACGGATAATGTCTACCACGTCATCAATGGTGATACGGCCAACCAAATGATTTTGTTTGTCTACCACAGGGGCTGATAACCAATCGTAGCGTTCGAACAAACTGGCCACTTCGTCCTCGTGCATATTTACGGGGATAGTCACCGAGTCTTGGGTCATCAATTTTTCAACCATGACCGCAGGTCTAGCGGTCAACAAGGCAATAACCGGCACACTGCCAATTAGCTCATCATTTCGATTAACCACATAGAAGGTATCGGTACCCTTTGGAATATTCCCTTTTAGGCGTAGATATCGCAAAATCACATCCACCGTCACTTCTGGGCGCAAAGTAATAGTATCGGTATTCATAATAAAACCGGCAGTATCTTCGCCGTAAGACAACGCTTGCTCTGCTCGCTGCCGATCTTGCTCGTCCATAGAGCTCAGTGCATCTTGAGACACCGCTTCGGGTAGGCCACTTAGGGTTTCGACGAGATCATCGGTATCCATCTCTTCTAGTGCGTCGGCTAGAATTTCAGGCACCATTTGACGAATAATACCGTTTCGCACGTCCTCAGAAAGATCTTCCAGTACGTCACTGTATTGCTCTGGTTCGATTAACTGCCAAATTTCTGAACGGGTGCGGCTACGGCTAGATTCAAGCAACAAGGCCACATCACAAGAGGGCATAGTGCTTAGCATCTCTCGCACTTGCACTATCATGCCATCGTTTAGAGCTTCGTTAATCTCTTCAATTTGATTGCTAAGTTTTTTTGCTTCTTGAGAATCAGGCATAGTATGTATTTACCTAGAAAACGTGTGCTTAACATCTTGATTTATGGCCTATATTCTAATGGATGCAAGCCACGATAGCAGTATTAAAATCACCCTTTTTTGTGATTTAATAGCAAGACATTCCAATCCACGTTATTGCGACCCGTGCAATACCGTTCGCGTAACCCTGTATATTCCAGTAGCGGGCACTTAATGTTGGCTTAAGCTGTAATGAGTAAGCTAGATCTTTGTACTATTAGGGTGAATGAAATGCGAATTTTACTTGTTGAAGATGACATATCCTTGAGTGATGCCCTGAGTCAGTCATTACGCAGTGAAGGTTACGCCATCGATAGCGTGGCAACGGGTGCTGCGGCACTATCGGCTATTGTCACGGGCGAATTTACCCTAATGATCTTGGATCTAGGGTTGCCCGATATGGACGGCCTTGACGTATTGCGACAAGCCCATCGAAATAAACAAGGTTTGCCCACGCTTATTCTTACTGCCAGAGACAGCATGACCGACAAAATAATCGGCCTAGATGGCGGCGCTGACGATTATCTTGCCAAACCCTTTGATATGCAGGAGCTGCTTGCTCGTCTTCGTGTAATGGAGCGCAGACTAGGCACAGCAAGTAGCTCAATTGTGACCATAGGTGCGGTCACACTTGATTTAGCCAGCCATCAAATCCAAGTCGACGGTGAATCAAAAGAGTTGTCTCGCAGGGAATTCATGCTAATCAAGGCCTTAATGGATAATGCCGGGCGGATCCAGTCAAAAAGCCAATTGGAAACCAAACTCTATGAATGGGGCGACGAGTTATCTAGCAACGCCATCGAGGTGCATATTCATAACTTACGCAAGAAGCTACCTAAAGATTTTATCAAAACTATTCGCGGAGTCGGCTATAGCGTGACCACAAGAACGAGCGCCTAACTTACATGCGCTCAATTCGTCGCCAGCTAACCTTAACGCTCATCGCCTTGCTGATACTTATCAGCTTTAGTGCTGCACTGCAGGGGTATCGTTCTAGCATGCTCAAATCTTCAGAGCTGTTTGACGCCGAACTTATCGCATTAGCCAATAGCTTTACCCATGTGGCATTACTGCAAACGTCGCAACAGTTCGATAGTGGCGAAAATATCGCATTGCAACTATGGAAAAAAGATACGCTCTTCGTCAGCTCTTTTAACACGCCTGAGCGAAAAATAGGTAAATTTTCCACTGGTTTCTCCGATAATAACTTTGCCGGTAAACGTTGGCGTGTGTACTCGCACTTATCGCAAAAAGGCCAAATATGGATCATGGTCGCGCAGCCATTACAGGGTCGCTTCGAACTAGCTGATAAAATGATTATTGCGGCCATGGCGCCGATTATTTTAACGATCCCCCTCCTCGCCTTAATTATATACTTTGCGGTTAGCCGCGGATTAAAACCTTTACGCTCTCTATCTGAGGCTTTGCGACGACGCTCTCCGAGAAACTTTGAGCCTTTAAGTATAGATGCACCAGCGACTGAGCTCGCACCTATGATTACTACGCTTAATTCATTACTTAGTCGCTTACAAGCCGCTTTTGAGCGTGAACAACAATTTGCATCGAATGCTGCCCACGAGTTACGCACGCCATTAAGTGTATTAAAAATTAACTTACATAATTTGCGTAAAGATACCGTTAGCGACAGCAATATCCAACGTATCGATAAACTGCATCAAGACACAGATCGCATGATACATGCGATAAATCAGATATTATTATTGAGCCGTACTAACCCAGAGTACTTTGAGGCCAACAGTCGTCAGGTCGATGTGTACGAAGTCGCGCAAAATGTCATTTCAGATATGTACGCCAGTATCGACAACAAACAGCAAACTATTGAGTTAATAGGTAAACCACAGGTTATTTTAAGCAGTGAGTTTGCTCTTTTAACACTGTTCCAAAATTTAATTGGTAACGCCCATAAATACGCCCCAGAAGAAGGACGTATTCAAGTTCACGTGCACCAAGAAGGTAGCGACGTCGTTATTCAAGTGGATGATTCAGGCTCCGGCTTAAACGACGATGAATACGCCAAAGTGTTAGAGCGCTTTTATCGCTCCAGTAAACATATAGAGCAAAAAGGACAAGGCATAGGGTTAGGCTTAGCGATTGTCAATCAAATCGTCGATTTGCATGCAGGTAGAATACGCTTGCATCGCTCCACGTTAGGCGGGTTATCGGTGCAAGTTCATTTACCTTTGGGCAGAAAGCGCGAGGTGGACATTGCATAAGTATTTGCTGTTTTTTTCTTTATTACTCCTTGTTCACAGTGTTCCGGCAATTGCGATGCCCGAAATGGTGATTACTATTCGTGACCACTTGTTTTATCCATCTGAAGTGATTGTGCCAGCAGGTAAAAAGGTCAAACTTATTTTCATCAATCAAGACAACACTCCAGAAGAGCTCGATAGTTTTGAATTGAATCGCGAGAAGGTGGTTTTTGGCAACGCCAAAGCCAATGTTTTTATTGGTCCTCTGGAAGAGGGCGAATACCATTTTTTCGGTGAATACCATCCTTCCAGTGCTGTGGGCAAAGTCATAGTTGTATCTCCTGAGGTATTTAACGATGTTAATTAATACTGTGGTACTTTTTTTACGCGACGCGCTACCGATTTTTGTCCTGTTGAGCATGCTGCGTGTCTATGCAGACACTGATTGGCGCTATTTATTATGCGGCTTAGCTATGGGGATATTATTGTCCACCATTGTGGTGGTCAATCAACATACCGTTAGCCAGTGGTATCAAGGGGCGGGTTACGAGTTATTAAAGTGTGCCACGCTGATAGCCGCATACCTATTAGCAGCGCGGCTGGTCACCACGAAGGGCACGCGTTTTGGTTTACTTGCAACCATTATAGTAGCGATTTTTGTGGTCCCCAGAAGTGCTGATTTCTCGGTATTTGTTGTCGGCTTTTGGTTTCAAGAAGATGCTCTGTCGCCCATATTATTTGGTACCACCTTGGGCTTAGGTATCTGTATTAGCGTTGCCATATTAGTGGATGTGATATTCAGTAATCTCAATAAACCAAGCATTACCCGTTGCGCATTTGCCTTATTTATAGCGGGCCAAGTGGCAAACGTTGTTTTGTTGCTACAACAGATCGACTGGTTAACTGACCCAGGGCCACTGTGGAATATAAACAATGTCATTGCAGATGAAAGTGAATATGGTCATCTACTGAAGGTACTTATCGGCTATGAAGCCGCACCAAGCAGCTTTTACTTATCAACATTGCTAATCGCTCTACTTTTACCATTAATCATCCGCAGCGTTATGTTATCTAGACAACGCGCACCTCATTCAACATCGGAGTATCAAATATGATATCTCGTAGCGTCATGCTATTCGTCATAAGCTTAGTGCTCGCTTCCGGTTTGGCTAAAGCTGAGAAACATGAAAGCAGCAACAACGTGGTTGATAAAATTTATCATCCCTACGTGCTGCCCTTAGAACAAGAATTCGAATGGCGCCTAATGTCACGCCAAAACGATGAAGGTAATTCACTTGTGCAACGGGTTGCGTTTGGTCACTCAATCAATGACCGATTAACCCTAGAAGCTTATCTCGTGGGCGACCGAGATGAAGGCGATGACTTTGGTCTAGTGGCTTACGAGCTAGAAGCTAGATGGATGATCACCGAACAAGGCAAGTATTATGCAGATTGGGGGGCACTTTTCGAACTTGAAAAAGAACACCAAGAAGACCAATGGGAGTTTACGACAGGCATATTAGTGGAAAAAGAATTTGGCCGTGCCAGTATCACCAGTAATTACCTACTTGTTTATGAGTTTGGCAGTACAATCGAAAACTCGTTCCATTCAGAGTTCAGGTTGCAATATCGTTATCGCTTTATTCCCGAGATCCAACCGGCTATCGAACTGTATACAGCGGAAGATTTTGTTGGCCTTGGTCCATCATTTATGGGGATACACCGCTTCGAAGGGCAAAAGCAAATTAAATGGGAGTTGGGTTTTATCGCTGGCTTAAATGGCGACAGCAAGGATCACACTTTGCGCGTGGCAATAGAGTACGAGTTTTAACGTTAATGTGTACTGCATGCACCTTACCTAAAGACCCGTTAAAGCTGCGCCATAATTATCTCGGATATTTTGCGCTGCAACTAACCTCTATTCCCTGCGCATAAAGACAAAAAAGCCGCGAGGATTGTTTGATCTTTGCGGCTTATTTGATGCGTTCTGTTTTATCTAATGAACTTACTCGATGATAAATTCGGCTTGGTCATTATCATTATGGACATTGGTTAATGCGTCTTTGTCACGTACGTTTTTCTGTACGGTTACCGCCGCGAATAGACTTAAGACGTAGGCCATAGCGTAGAAGCCTTTTTCACTCAGTGCTAATTCCGCGTTGTATAAACCTACTGCTAATAATGCGATAGCAAAGCCTGATGATACCCACGATAACGTTTGGTACATACTTGAGCTTTTGATGCCTTCTGCTTTATCACGTATCGTTTTTTGCAACGACACCATTGAGAACAAACCATAGAGCATAATAATCAAGTAGTAACCTTTTTCGTTTAGTGCCATTTCTGCATTGAATAAGCCGATGCCGTAAGCAACGGTACCAATAATTAATGCTGCTACCGATGCCAACGTATAAGATTTAGTAGGTGCTTGAATTGTCATTTGTTTGTCCCTTTTGCATTTTTGTTAAATAAACCCGCGTCTTGCTGGAGTGGGGCTAATATGCCCCTTAGATTAGAATAAATAAACCCACTTGCTTTTTGTAGAGCATAACTACACCAATAGTATATTTTTTCGATACCTTTTTGTGTATGTCATCCTGTTAGCTCTTTGTCGGTGCGCTAATGGGTTGAAACGTTAAATCTGTCATCGCTTCAAGTATTTGCCCCTCACTTCCTAAAACCACGCTTTGACTGCTTAAGTCATATTTTGTTAGATACTGAGCAATTGAAGTAAAGGTGGTCGTCGCCACTTTGCCTGTATGATCTTTGGTGGTGACATCATCTTGCAGCATCGAGCCAAACATCAACTTAACGCGACTCGTGTGTACGCGCTGAGGTCTAAAATACGCGTTGGTATTGGCTTTTAACTTTGCGATATCCATCGTCTGATAGATAGCTGCATTTAGCATGTCTAATGTGTGCTCTGTACAGTTTTGAAACTGGGTATTCATCGGGTTGGCAATAACCGAATAATTGTTGTTGTGTAACTGCTGATTCTTGCCTGTGGTGATGATGTCTATTAGCCGCGTTTGTATTTCCTGGGTAGGAATAATGACACCCGCTGTTAACTGGTCTGCTCCCCAAAAAAAGTCTGCTGGATAATCTGTGATTAACTGGCTTTGATCGAGTTGGTCAGCCTTTTGGTAAAGGTTATAAATGGCGTAGCCCTTGACTAATTCGCCATCATCAAGCGTGATGTCTGAATATAAGGCCACCGCGGTATGCGTGAAACGAATACCTCTTGGCAGGTCTTTTTGCGGTCGGCCTACTCTGGCGATAATAAATGCTCTTGCTCCCTGTCCTGCAGCATACTTCTCAACATTCTTGGCAAAGCTGACTATTTGCTCGGGTTTATGGGTAGCAGTTTGGTTAGCTTGACTACCTGCTGTTACGTTGAAGGATACCGTTAGAGCAAGCACGGCTGCGCTAAGCAAATGTTTAAAAGGCATATTCATGCTTACTGATCCTGCTTGTTAGTATTTTTATTCTTAATATGCGGATTCTTAATATGCGTAGTGTTTTGAATTAAAATCACTTGGTTTGGCGCAGGATCTACCGTGACTGTCGTGTCACTTATGACTAAAGGCGTGGCCTTAATTGGGTTGCTAACATGACTTTTTTTAACGCTATCAGCTGATTCGGCGATAACACTGCCAGTGACTAAGCTTAAGCCTCCGGCGACTACCAACGGAGCGGCAACAGCGACACTGGCCACTTTGGCAGTTGATGCAACGCCTTCGGTTAAAGCTAATGCTGAATGCTTGCTCGCTTGAGCACTGTGATGAACTGAACCTTGGGCGTGTAACCCCGTCACTGAGAATGTAAGTGTGATAGCAACTAACGTGTTGATAAGTTTCATCGGTAATCCTTTTGGTTTTTATTATGGTAGATAACGTTTGTGTTCTCTTGGTACGACATCGCCAAGGAACGAGATACAGACTATGTATTGGTATTACCTGTGTAAACATTAACCATTTATGTATACTCAAGTGCGACCTAAAGTATATTAATACGATACCAAAAGAGATTTATGAGCCAGATCAGTCAAATCAGTAACACCTTAAAGCAGCTGCTGCGTCAACATCAGATCACCTATAAAGACATTGCTGAAAAACTCAATATGAGCGAAGCCAACATCAAGCGAATATTCTCGACCAATAGCTTCGCGCTCGACCGTTTAGAGCAAATTTGTGAAATTCTGCAGATGAGTTTGTCTGATCTGTTTATCATCGCCCAAAAGCAAACTCAGCAACTCACTCAACTCACCGAAGAGCAAGAAAACGAGTTGCTTGGAAACACCAAATTATTGCTTGTGGCTGTTTGTGTACGCGATGCGTGGACATTTGATGAAATCATTCAATACTACGATATTGATACTCATGAGTGCGTTCAGCTATTAGCTAAGTTAGATCGCATAAAAATTATCGATTTGCTGCCCAATAACCACTACAAGTCGTTGATTTCTCAAGACTTTAGGTGGATCCCCGGAGGGCCACTTGAGCAATTTATGGAGCGTGAGGTTATGGTCAAGTTTATGGCGCCAAAGAAAGAAGAGCCTTGGACGTTTCGGTTCTATCTCAGAGGACGTTATTCACAAACCTCGGTAGACATTATTCAACGCAAGCTCAACCAACTAACAAAGGAAGCCGCGATTTTGAATCAAGAAGACGCGAGTCTATCCCTGAATAAGCGACAGCATTTCGGGCTACTGATGGCAATGCGCCCATGGGAACCATCTTTGTTTGAAAACCTGCGCAGAGAAAACCCATAAAAAATTGATATAATTGGACTGCGATCATTAGCTAAAACAATCGCTGCGAGTACGAAAACCACAGGGAATTAGCGATGGAGACTCTACTGTTCGTCCCTTAAAAAGACTAATTTATTGCCAACACTTTGTGCTTCGCTAAAGCGATACCCTGTGGTGTTGAATGCTTGCAACTGTTTTACATCACTAATTTGGTTTTGAATAATATATCTAGCCATTAAGCCGCGGGCTTTTTTGGCATAAAAACTAATAATCTTATACTTTCCATTTTTAAAATCTTTAAATACAGGCTCAATAATTTCGCCGTTTAACACCTTAGGTTTCACGGCACTAAAGTATTCGGTAGACGCCAAGTTAACCAACACATTATCGCCCTGCTCTGCCAATGCTTGATTCAACTTTTCTGTGATAATGTCACCCCAGAACTGATACAAGTTACTGCCACGTTCAGTGTCGAGCTTGGTGCCCATTTCTAAACGGTACGCTTGCATTAAATCCAAAGGCTTTAACAAACCGTATAAACCGGACAGTATACGCATATGTTTTTGCGCATATGAAAAATCTTTATCGCTAAAGCTCGCTGCATCCAAACCGCCATACACGTCGCCGTTGAAGGCTAATACGGCCTGCTTGGCATTATCGTTGGTAAACGGTATGTGCCACGCAGCAAAGCGGTCAGCATTTAAGCCAGCAAGTTTGTCGCTGATTTTCATCAACGAGCCTATCTGAGCGGGGCTCAGTTGGCGACTGCGATCTATTAGTTGCTGACTATGCTCCAGTAACTCAGGCTGAGAGGATGGCGGAGCGTTTTTAATTTTCTCAAAATCAAGATTCTTTGCGGGTGATACTACCAGTAACATCTCAGTTCCTTATTCTTAATCAATTGGGGTTATGATACCAATACGAAGCCAACGCTCAAACGATTAAAATAGATAGGCTTAATCAGTAAAGTTAATCACTAATCATGCGTCATCTTTAAACGCTGGGTATGTTGATTACAAGCGTTGTGCTCTACCTTCGATATGAACGTGTACCATCTAAAATATATAAATTAATGCAGTTGCTCCCCTTGTAAGGCTTCGACTAGGCATGCATATTCCTGTTCATTTCGCGCACAAATAATGATTTTTCGCAGACTGTCATACTGAATCGACGCTTCATTGACAGCAGTAATCGCTAATTGGCAAAGGTGCACTGTCGATAAGCCATTATTATCTGCCTGTGAATGGTGCCCAATAACGCCCAATGCAATGCTACGCAGTTCAGATGCTGCGGCGCTGCTCAGTGCCTGACAATAACCGCTGTAAATTTCTGCCGAAATATCATCAAGAGATTTAACCTCACTGGGGAGTTTGAGCTTAATAACAGTACCCGCTACCCATGGATCATCAGGAGTGGTCTTAGCCATCTCTACCCACATGCCATCAGTGGCCTGAACGGCGCTATTTTGGTCTTGTGAACCCTCTAAATAGGTGATGCTCACTATGGCATCAACCTGCAAAAGATTTATGTCTTCTTGTATTAGCGTTATTTTTGCTGTCATTGTGGGTGTTTTACTCGCGTATGCAGGACAACGGTTATATCCTATGCTACCTGTTTGTTTACACCCGATCTCAGTTATTACAGCATTACTGTCATAAAGAATTAATTTATGAACGGCATTGATTGTAATGTGATCACCCCCCAATAATAGTTTGAGAGCATATACATTTGTCGATTAAAATGTTGTAATTTTACAACATAACGAATTCGAGGTTAGCATGTCCAATCAGTTACAAGCGTTACGCGATATCACCACAGTCGTTGCCGACACCGGCGACATTGAAGCCATTAAAAAATATCAACCAGTTGATGCCACTACCAACCCTTCTTTGTTGCTTAAAGCTGCAGAAATGGAGCAATATCGCTCGCATCTAGAAAGCGCCGTTGCTTGGGCTAAAGAGCAGTCAGATGACGCTGCCCAGCAAATCGTAGACGCTGGCGACAAATTGTCCGTTACCATAGGCACAGATATCGTTAATATCGTGCCTGGTCGTATTTCTACTGAAGTGGATGCCCGCCTATCGTTCGATACACAAAGCAGTATTGAAAAAGCTCACAAGCTAATTGCGTTATATAAAGATGCGGGTATCGATAAAAGTCGTATCCTGATCAAACTAGCTTCTACGTGGGAAGGCATTAAAGCTGCTGAACATTTAGAAAAAGAAGGTATTAATTGTAACCTGACTCTGTTATTTAGTTTTGCGCAAGCTCAAGCCTGCGCTGAAGCCGGTGCTTACCTTATTTCACCTTTCGTTGGCCGTATTTTAGATTGGTACAAAGCGAAAACAGGTAAGACTGAATACGCAGCAAGTGAAGATCCTGGCGTGCAATCTGTAACGCAAATTTATAACTATTATAAAGAGCATGGTTATAAAACCGTCGTCATGGGCGCTAGTTTCCGCAATATTGGTGAAATCACTGAGCTTGCCGGTTGTGACCGTTTAACCATTAGCCCAGGTTTGCTAGAAGAGCTATCTAACAGTGATGCGCCTCTTGAAACCAAGTTAAAAGATAATGGCGCAACTAAAAAAGCCGGCCAACCGCTTGATGAAGCAGCTTTTCGCTGGGAAATGAACCAAGATGCGATGGCCACTGAGAAACTGTCTGAAGGTATCCGTAACTTTGCCGCAGACCAAGTTAAGCTCGAAACGCTGTTGAAAACCTACCTGTAATACAGGCATTATGAAAAGAGCGTCTAGTTAGGCGCTTTTTTTTACTTTATAAAATTGATATTAAATCTTACAGGAGTCCTGCATGACTGCGTTGACTAACACCCCTACTTGGCAAAAACTTGCCTCTTTAGCTGATGATGTTAAACAACAGCATATGCGCGATTGGTTCGCTAACGACAGCGACCGCGCCAGCAAATATCAGCAAACAGCCTGCGGTATCGAGCTAGACTTCTCAAAAAACCTGGTCACCGACGATGTGATGAAAGCGTTGTTCTCGCTGGCCGATGAGAGCCAAGTCGCACAAAAGCGTGACGCTATGTTCAAGGGCGACATCATTAATCACACCGAAAACCGCGCAGTATTGCACACGGCTTTGCGTAACTTTTCGGGTCAGCCAGTCTATGTTGACGGCCAAGATGTGATGCCAGAAGTATTGGCTTGCCAAGACAAAATCAAAGATTTCGTTGCCAGTATTCATAGCGGCGAACGCAAAGGCTACACAGGTAAAGCATTAACACAGATCGTAAGCATTGGTATTGGTGGTTCCTTTTTGGGACCTAAAATCATGTCAGAAGCCCTTAAACCTTACTGGTTTGATGGGGTTAAAGTACATTTTGTGGCAAATGTTGATGCGTGTCATATTCAAGATGTATTAGCTGACCTTGATCATGAAGAAACTTTAGTGGTTATGTCTTCTAAGTCTTTCACGACACAAGAGACATTACAAAATACCTTAACAGCCAAAGACTGGTTCTTGAAAGCCGGTGGTACCCAGCAAGATATTGCCAAGCATTTTATTGCGGTTTCGTCGAACATCAAAGCCGCCACAGATTTCGGTATGGCTGAAGAGAACATATTCCCTATGTGGGATTGGGTTGGCGGACGTTATTCACTTTGGTCTGCTATTGGTTTACCTATTGCACTCACCATGGGTTACGACAATTATCGCCAATTGCTTGAAGGTGCCTTCGAAATGGATGAGCACTTTAAGAGTGCGCCACCTGAGCAAAACTTGCCTATGTTGACGGCATTGTTAGGCGTTTGGTATATCAATTTCTTTGGCGCGCAAAGTCATGTGTTATTGCCTTACTACCATTATTTGCGAGGCTTCCCAGCTTACGTTCAACAGTTAGATATGGAAAGTAACGGTAAGAACATCAGCGGTGATACCACAGCGGTAGATTACGCCACCGGCCCAATCATATGGGGCAGTGAAGGCACCAATGGTCAGCATTCGTTCCACCAGCTCATTCACCAAGGTACGTTGTTGATCCCCGCTGACTTTATGTTGCCGCTTAAGGTACCCAATCAAGATAATACTCATCATGCGATGCTTGCCTCAAATTGCTTTGGTCAAACCCAAGCATTGATGCAAGGCAAAACCTTTGATGAATGTTATGCCGATCTTGAAGGGAAAGGCTTAGATGAAGCCGAACGCATTAAATTGGCGACCCATAAAACGATGCCGGGTAACAAACCAAGCAACACCCTGCTGTTTGAACAAATGGATCCTAAAACGCTTGGCGCATTAGTGGCCATGTACGAGCACAAAGTGTTCGTTCAAGGAGCCATTTGGGGCGTAAATTCATTTGATCAATGGGGCGTTGAGTTAGGTAAAGAGTTAGGTAATCAAGTGCTAGATAAAATCGTTAACACAGATGCAGCCTTATCTTTTGATGGTTCTACCAATGCGCTTATTGCTCGTTTTAGGCAAGCAAACAGCTAATGAATGTTCTGTTAACATAATGCAAAAAAAGAGACCTTTATGGTCTCTTTTTTTAACTGAAAGGCAATTTTTCAAGGTGCAGAATTAGCCACAACAAAACGTGTGGTAACAAACTGATTGAGGAAACGATGCATAAGATACACCGCTGTTAACGTGGCTGCCACTGATACGGTAACTGATGTAAAACGATACAACGCATTGTAAACTAAATCCTGTTGCGGTGATAAGTACTGCCCGAACAAGATACCCATGGTTGTCATAGCACCAAAACCCGCACCCGATCCCCCGCCCTCAAGCATATGATAGCGCGCAAACAACATCACACTTATCCACAAGGCAATGCTCACAAACCATAAAATACCACTATGGTTGAGCAACACGAATTGCCACGCTAAACCGATATTACAGCCTATCAATGTTCCGATAGCACGATTGAGCGCTGCGCGGCCTGCCCCATACCAGTTTAAAGGAAACAAAATCAGTACCGATGATACCTGAGCAGACAGGGAATCTTGCAAATCAAGTACTTGAAATACAATAAATGACAAGGTTGCAACCATGGACGCTAAAATCACTTCATGTCGACGATTACTATCCGGTTTGCTGACAACAGGAGGCTTGGCACGTGCTTCTACATCGGGGAAGATTAAATGCATAAACATCGCCACAAACACAGTCAATAGGCTCGCGGCGACATTTGACATGACCAGATCGCTCACTGACGCAGTGCTGTAGCTGGCAAAGTGCAGTTGCATCGACAAACCGACCACTCCCACCGCACCAAATAAAAAATTCGCGCCATTTGACATACAACGGAACATAAAAGCGAAAATCATCACCACCGTGATGATCATGGGTATAGGCTGGTCGCCAAACATGCCTTGAATAACAAATACAAAAGCGCTGACTAATGCTGCACTTGCCAAAAACTGACGAATAATATGCGCATTGAGGATCGGAACCAAGCCCAGAATTAGCATGGGGTATACAGTAAAAAAGGTGCCGTAATTCCAATCCATGAGTTTACTAATCGTAAAGCCAAGTGTTGCTCCAAATGCCACCCGTAAACACTGGCGAACTTCATTCCCAATAAGTGCTCGATGCGCTGGTCGACTGACGCTCCCTTTGCGGATAAACGGCAGCCTTAATAGAGGTTTCAACATCAGTTTGGCCTAGTAAATGTAGTGAACAATGCTGATCACATGTGCTTGCAGCGTACCTAACCAACTAGCTAGACCACCCACAGGATGAAGCTGCACTGTCGCCCGAGCACCTGATGGCAAGGTCTGAAGTAACTGTAGGTTCTCGTGTAAAACAATATGGGTACGCATATATTGAGCGTCCCGCACCCAGCGGTCAGAATTCTCAGGATTGGCTAGTGAACCGTCAGCACTGATTTGACCATTTTTGACACCCGCATCGATAGCCAATACTTTGCCAGTAAACACGTCACCTGGATGCGCATCAAATACGACTGAGGCCTCATCGCCAATTTGTACATGGCTCAACGATTTTTCCCTAAAATCCGCCACTATGTCGCCTTTATCAACGACTATCGCTGCGACAGCCAAACCTGCTTGCGCATAATTCCCGGGCTGCAATTGCAGGTTAGTTATTTGACCAGCCACCTGTGACCTTACATCCGTGTAATTTAACTGTAACTGTGCGTTTTGTAAGGTGTTTTGAGCTTGACGAAGGCGTAAATTAGCGTCACCATTTTTACCTCGTTGCGCCTCAAATTTAATCACATCAGCTTGTACCGCTTCCGATTTCGCCTTTGCCGCACGGTAGTTAGCTCTAGTTTGATCATATAGCTGACGTGACACAGTGTTCGACTTGATCAAGTGTTCAACTCGTTCTACCTCAAGCTTTAATTCGTCTACATCTGCTCTCGATGCCAATACTTGTGCTTTTGCCGCAGCGATAGATGCATCTAACTGCAAATTCGTTTGCGACGCACTTTCAACCGACAACTCGGCTTTATCTACCGCTATCTCGTAGGGGCGTTTGTCTAAACTAAATAGCACTTGCCCCACGTCAACCTGTTGGTTATTTCGCAAGTATACAGATTCAACTTGTCCACTGACCTTTGATGACACATTCACCACTGGATGCAGCACGCGAGATTGAGTGCTAACTGGCATCCATAGGTCCGCGACTAAAAAGTAGATAAACGACAACATAAACACTGCTAGGGCAATATGTACCCAACGTTTAAACATTTGGTCAGGAGCCATTACTGCTTCCCTCCTTCATTTTTCTTGTGCAGCATGGTGCAAGCGTTGTGCTCAATTCTTTTGAGTACGCTATAAACCGTATCCAGTTCTTTGTCACTTATTCCGTTTGTCAGCTCCGTACGCACCAAATCCACACCGCCACTTAACATTTGCATACAAGTGTTTCCTTCATTGGTAAACCATAAACACTTACATCGACCATCACTTGGATGGGCACGCCGTTCAATAAGATTAAGCTTCTCTAACTGATTAACGGTACGATTTAAAGATGGCATTTCTATTCCGAGTTCGGTGGCCATGGCATGTTGCGATGCCCCCTCTCCCATGTTTTTTAAGTTCATCATCACCGACCAGCGCGCCTCAGTCATTCCCATTGGCTGAACAGTTTGAGATATAGCACTTCGCCACAAGCGAAATACCCGCCCTAACAACCAACCCATCCCAGGATTGTTAAGTGTTCTGTGCTCTCTCTTTTTATCTGACATATCGATCTCATATTGCTGTTGCCTCGACTTTACGTTCGATTGCAACTTATTTACTTAGCATGCTAACTATTATAATGACTTAAATTTACTTAGCAAGCTAACTAATAATTTGAAACATCTAATACAGATTTTTTTACATCGTATCTACGCAGAGGATCTATGTATGACTAAATAGGGACTGACGTAATCAAATCGGATGTAATATTTTTGGCACAATCCTTGTGTATAACCGTATGAAAAACAACCAAAACCACAAGGAAATAGCATGAAATTAAAAACCGCCGCAGCTGTCATTGTATCTCTTTGGAGTAGTGCCATATTTGGAGCAAATTGTGTATATGATTGCCCCACTGGTGTTACTGGCCAAGAGATTGAACGCTCAGTCTATACAATGAGCAACAATGGAAATACTAAGTTTGCTGACTGGGTAGCCTATAACGTGACGAGCGCAACGATTAATGGCCCATCTCGCTCCCGATATTGGCGTGCAGATCCCAGCATTGATTCAAGCGAAACACTTGAACCCGACGATTATACTGATGCTAATGCTGTGTTAGAAACCGATCGCGGGCACCAAGTTCCATTAGCTTCTTTTAGCAATACCACTGATTGGGCAATGCTCAATTACTTATCAAATATTACGCCCCAATCTTCAGACTTAAATCAGGGCCCTTGGGTTGATTTAGAGACAGCAGTCAGAAATATTGTAGCTGGCGGACAAGACGTTTATGTCGTCACCGGTCCCCTGTATGAATGGACATTTGGCACATTACCTGGGGCTGATGAAACCCATACCATTCCCAGTGGATACTTCAAAGTTGTTATTACTGATGTAAATGGTTGGGTAGAAGCTTCAGCATTCATTATGGAGCAAAATGCGAACCGAGCTGATGATTTTTGTTCCACCGAAGTGACGGTAGATGAAGTAGAGTCACGCTCTGGACTCAATATTATGCCCTCATTAGCTTCGTATAAAGAAAGTTCAGTTGAAGGGAAGTTGGGTGGCTTAACCGCCGCACTAGGTTGCTAATATGACGAATTGACTAAAAACGACGCCTTATATTAGGCAGCGTTACGTTAACCATGTCGATTTGAGCTAGCGCTATCTCGGTTCGATTCCACCAAGAATAATACGTTGAACGTTTTCTAAAGTGCTTTGGAAAAAAGTGGGATCTTGCAACGTTTGACCAGTTACCGCTTTTATTTGAACACTAAAATCTGCGTAATGCTGGGTGATTGCCCAGATGCTAAATATCAAGTGATAGGGATCGATTTTCGCTAACTTACCTTCATCGATCCACGCGTTAATTACCTCGACTTTCGCTACCATCAAATCGTGTAAGGGCGACTCCAATTCAGTAAATAAAAGAGGAGCCCCCTGAACCACTTCCATACAAAATAACTTAGACTCTGCGGGGCAATCCCTAGACATTTCTAATTTCACTCTAATATATTCAGAAATAGCCACAATAGGATCTTGCTCAACGGTGAAGCCATGTAACGGTGCCAGCCACACACCCAACAAATGCTTAATGACTTCAATGTATAACTGCTCTTTGCTACTGAAGTAATACAGTAAATTCGTTTTAGACACATCTGCCTTTTCCGCTATTTGCTCGATACTCGTGGCACTCACTCCACCTTGAGAAAATAGCAGCAAAGCAGCTTGCATAATCCGCTTGCGTTTGTGCTCAGCAGCCTCAGAGCGCCTACGCTGCGCACTTGGACTAAATTTACGGGTAGCTTGTTCGGGTTTCAGTGTCTTATTCGCTATGGCGAAGTGATATTGGGTTCGATTCTATAAGCTAACCATCAATTTATCCATATTTCCCCAAACACTGTGTTTCCAAGAAAAGTCAGAAGTGATGATAAATTGCTCACTTTTAGCGCACTACATGCTCCAAAATGGACCACTCGGTCCACTTTAATTTTAAAAAACAATTTAACTGACTGTTTTTCATACTGTTTATTTATTGGTCTACTTTGTGCTTTTTAGAATATACGACATCAAAATTTGAGATCGAACTCAGGTTAGGCACGATTAACTAAAAAATAAGTGAGGCAAAAATGGATGTAGGTATATTTATTCCTATTGGAAATAACGGTTGGCTGATGTCAAAAACATCTCCTCAATATAAACCTACGTTCGACTTGAACAAAGAAGTTGTGCTTAAAGCAGAAGAATATGGGTTAGATTTTGCTCTGTCGATGATTAAGCTAAGGGGGTTCGGCGGGGAAACCGAATTTTGGGATTACAACTTAGAATCTTTTTCTTTAATGGCTGGGCTGGCCGCAGTAACGTCAAAAATTCAACTTTATGCGACAGCCGCAACTTTAGTAATGCCGCCTGCGATCATGGCGCGTATGGCGACGACTATCGATTCTATTTCCCACGGACGTTTTGGCGTTAACTTAATCACAGGCTGGCAACGTCCTGAGTATTCACAAATGGGTATGTGGCCGGGTGATGAATTCTTCTCTAATCGCTACGAGTACTTAGATGAGTATATTAAAGTGGTAAAAGAATTATGGGACACAGGCCGTAGTGACTTTAAAGGCGAGCATTTTCAGATGGATGATTGCCACATGCTACCTAAACCCCAAAGAAAAATTCCGATTATCTGTGCGGGTCAAAGCACTGCAGGCATGGCCTTCTCAGCCAAACACGCAGATTACAACTTTTGCTTTGGTAAAGGCCTCAATACCCCTACAGCGTTTGCGCCGACTGCCGCTCGCTTGCTAGAAGTCACCGAAGAAACTGGCCGTGACGTAAGCTCAGTTGTGTTAATTATGGTGATCGCTGACGGTACTGACGAAAAAGCCATGGCTAAATGGCAAATGTACAAAGAAGGCAAAGATCAAGATGCCATTGATTGGATGACCAATCAAGGCGCAGCTGATAAGAAGTCAGGTAAAGACACCAACGTACGAGACATGACAGATCCCACCTCTGCAGTAAATCTTAACATGGGCACACTCGTTGGCTCATACGAGTCGGTGGCGAAAATGTTAGATGAAATAGCGACCGTACCCGGCTGCCAAGGCGTGCTGCTGACGTTTGACGATTTTATTAAAGGAATGGATGACTACGGCACCAAAATTCAACCTCTAATGAAATCTAGACAACACCTTACTGATGCGGTGGCCTGATGAACAAGGAAGCACATTTTGACGTCGCTGGTTACTATCAAGAAAAACAAAAAAACGCGGTTATTCTTTCAGCTAAACCAGAGCCCCTAGCGCTCAATATCGAGCAAACAGCTGTCATTGTAGTCGATATGCAAAATGCGTATGCCAGTGAAAATGGCTATTTGGACAAAGCTGGGTTTGATGTATCTCGCACCAAACCGGTAATTGAAAAAACAGCACAAGTCGTGAAGCTAGCGCGTGAAGCGGGCATGCCGGTGATATTTTTTCAAAATGGCTGGGATCCTCAATACACAGAAGCCGGAGGCCCTGGCTCACCGAATTGGTACAAGTCGAACGCATTAAAAACCATGCGTAAGAACCCAGATCTAATGGGCACCATGTTGGCAAAGGGAACTTGGGATTATGCGTTAGTCGATGAATTAACGCCTCAGGATACTGACATTGTGATTGCTAAAACCCGTTACAGCGGATTTTTCAATACCAACTTAGACAGCATGTTACGTAGCCGTGGTATTCGCAATTTAGTTTTTACCGGTATCGCGACGAACGTATGCGTTGAGTCCACTTTGCGTGACGGCTTCTTTCTCGAATATTTTGGTGTCGTGTTAGCTGATGCCACCTATCAAGCAGGCTCTGATGCTATTCAACAGGCCTCTTTGTATAACATTGAAACCTTTTTTGGCTGGGTTTCAACCGTTGATGATTTCTGTGCCGTGGTTTGTGAGAAAACGGCCCAACCCAACTCAATTCAAGGTGATAGCAATGAGTAAAAAATCGATAATTCCCCCAGGAACAGGTAAACCATTAGCCCCTTTTGTTCCGGGCTCGATGGCAGACAATGTTTTATATGTCTCTGGCACTTTGCCCTTTGATAAAGAAAACAACGTGGTTTATGTGGGTGATGCAGAAGCTCAAACACGCCATGTTCTAGACATCATAAAATCAGTGGTCGAAGAGGCAGGAGGTACCATGGAAGATGTCACATTTAATACCCTATTACTCACCGATTGGGCAAATTATGGGGCTATCAATAAGGTATATGCAGAATACTTTCCTGGCGAAAAACCAGCTCGATACTGTATTCAATGTGGCTTGGTAAAACCCGATGCACTCATTGAAATTGCTACTGTAGCGCATATTGGTTAACCCCTGAAAATGCACTCATTTTCGCCGTTCAATTTGGTATGAGCAAGTAATATGTATTATGAAATTCACGGATTAGCTGCCGCTGACGCCCCGGTGTTAGTGTTGAGCTCGGGTTTAGGTGGCTCTGCCAATTTTTGGCAGTCTCAGCTGCCAGCGTTAACAAAAAAGTATTGCGTGCTCATATACGACCATTCAGGAACCGGCAGAAGTCCCGCAGAATTAGCACACGATTACTCAATCGCATCAATGGCAAGTGAGTTAATCGCCTTACTTGATGAACTGCATATAGCCCAATGCCATATTATCGGTCACGCGCTAGGAGGATTAGTCGCCTTGCACATTGCAGCTAGCTCTCCTGAAAGAGTCATCAGTATGGTATTGGTCAACGCTTGGAGTAGCCCTAACCCGCATACCACCCGCTGTTTTAATATTCGTTTAGCCATATTAGATAACTGTTCTCACAGCGTATATCTGCAGACTCAGGCGCTGATCCTATATCCACCAGATTGGATAGTAGGAAATATCCAAACGTTAGAGAAAGAAGAGCAACACTTATTGGCCAACTTTCCTGACAAGACAAATTTACTGGCCCGTATTAACGCACTTAGCCAATTTAACATTGATGATAAATTGGCCTCCTTAACGGTTAACACCTTAGTCATCGCCAATAAAGATGACATATTAGTGCCCTGGCAGCGCTCACAGTGGCTAGCGGACTCATTACCTCACGCTACATTAGTCCTCTTTGATTATGGAGGGCATGCCTGCTCGGTGACCACTCCCACTGATTTTAACAATACACTCCTAAAGCACTTAGAGACTTTTTAATGGCATTTATTATGCCTACTACTTCAACTCACTTTTGGACAATAAATACATGACAACCCAGCTATCAAGAACAGCTTTAGAGCAGCTTTTTACCCAAGCCCATACCCATACGTCCTGGCATGATAGCCCCGTGCCTGAGAGTATTATTAAGCAACTTTATGAGCTAATAAAATTCGGTTCGACGTCTGCGAACTGTAGCCCAGGACGCTTCGTTTTCATTGGCTCTGACGAGGGCAAAGAAAAACTAAAACCTTGCTTATCGAGTGGCAATGTAGAGCAAACCATGACAGCACCATGCACTGTGATCGTTGCCTATGATGAAGCGTTTTATGAAGAACTGCCGACATTGTTTCCCTACGCCGATGCACGTAGCTGGTTTACATCTAGTCCTGAGGCCGCATACGAAACCGCAATGCGCAATAGTTCGCTACAAGGTGGCTATTTAATTTGCGCTGCAAGAGCACTAGGGTTAGACGTAGGTGCCATGTCAGGCTTCAACCCAACACTTTTAAATGAAACCTTCTTTGGGGACACCACATGGAAAGTTAACTTTTTACTGAATATAGGATTTGGTAACAAAGACAAAGCACTCAAACGCTTACCTCGCTTGGACTTTGAACAAGCATGTAAAGTGATATAAATAACTCAAACTAAAAAGAGGACAGCTTATGAACGCGTTAAGTGAAGTAAAACCCAACGAATTAATGTGTATTTCACCTGAAGCTTTCAAAGATGGAATGGCTAACCTTGCTGGGGCTGTGAACATAGTGACCACTGTAGGTAAAAGCGGCAAAGTAGGCTTTACCGCAACGGCAGTATGTAGCGTTAGTGACTACCCAGCAACCATGCTCGTGTGCTTGAACAGAAATGCATCTGTGTACCAAACCTTTAAAGATTGCAACACATTAGCAATTAATACCTTGGGCGTTGGTCAAGACAATCTATCGAACCTGTTTGGAGGTAAAGCCTCTATGGGCGATCGTTTCGCCAATGGGGAGTGGGAGACCTTAACCACCGGCTCACCAATACTAAGTAACGCAGCGGTATCATTTGATTGCATCGTGATAGCCAAACATAGTGTGGCAACACATGACGTCATGTACTGTGAAGTCGTTGCTATTTCTCAGAATGCGTCGGCAGGCTCACTTATATACCACCAGCGCAGCTATCAACAAATTTCAGCTAAAGCGGATTAAACTATGACAACAATTGGTCATTTCATTAATGGTAGAACCATTACCCCTCAAGGACGCTCACAAAGTGTGTACAATCCTGCCACCGGAAACGCTGAAAAATCTGTTTTATTAGCTAGCAAAACCACAGTAGAAGAAGCAATAACACATGCCCAAACTGCATTTGCAGATTGGCGTAACACCCCTGTCAGTAAACGGGCAAGGGTCATGTTTAAATTTAAACACCTGCTAGAAGAGAATGCACAGCATATAACAGCTTTAATTGGTCAAGAACACGGCAAGATTAGTCACGATTCTGCCGGAGAGCTTCAACGTGGTATTGAAAATGTTGAATTTGCTTGCGCCGCCCCACACCTTTTAAAAGGTGAGCACAGTAAAAATGTCGGCCCCAGCATTGATTCATGGAGCGAATTTCAGCCTCTTGGGGTAGTAACGGGTATTACTCCGTTTAATTTCCCTGCCATGGTGCCTTTATGGATGTTTCCATTGGCCATCGTATGCGGCAATACGTTTGTTTTAAAACCTTCTGAACGTGACCCAAGTTGCGCAATGTATTTAGCCCAATTACTAAAAGAAGCTGGTTTGCCGGATGGTATCTTTAACGTAGTCAATGGTGATAAAGAAGCAGTGGACGTATTACTTAGCGATGAACGTATTAAAGCGGTAAGTTTTGTAGGTTCTACGCCAATTGCTGAATATATTTATACTACCGCTAACACCAACGCCAAGCGCTGCCAAGCCTTAGGCGGAGCCAAAAACCATGCTATCGTAATGCCTGATGCCGATATGGACAATGCAGTCAATCAATTGTTAGGGGCTGCATTTGGCTCTTCAGGCGAACGCTGTATGGCACTTTCTGTTGTCGTTGCTGTGGGTGACGAAGCAGCTGATCAGTTAGTCTCTAAAATGCAAGCTGCCATGAGTGAATTAAAAGTCGGCTCATATCAAGACGCAAGTAACGATTTCGGGCCACTGATTACAAAGCAACATAAGCAAAGGGTAGAAGCTTTTATTACCAGCGCTGAGCGCCAGGGAGCCAAAATTGTTGTGGATGGACGCAATATACAAGTAGACGGTTATAGCGATGGTTTTTTTATTGGTGCGACATTAATTGATAGCGTCACGCCGATTATGGAAAGCTACCAAGCAGAAATATTCGGCCCGGTGTTGCAAGTCGTTAGAGTCGACAATATGCAGCAGGGAATGCAGTTAATTGATGATCATGAGTACGGTAACGGCACATGTATCTTTACCCGAGATGGAGAAGCAGCTCGCTATTTCTCAGACCATATTCAAGTAGGTATGGTGGGTATCAACGTCCCTTTACCTGTACCGGTTGCGTATCATAGCTTTGGTGGCTGGAAACGCTCATTATTTGGTGACCTTCACGCTTATGGGCCTGATGGCGTCCGTTTCTATACAAAACGAAAAACCATCACCCAACGCTGGCCTTCAAGTGGGGTGAGAGAAGGAGCAAGTTTTTCTTTTCCTAGTTAATCCCTTTCGTACCATTACCGCTAGCTAAACGCTAAGCTAGCGGTAACATGCAAACAAACTCAACTATTTTAAAGCTTCGTTTAGCACCGCTTTAAAGCGATCAAAATCTTCAATTTGCGGTAAGTGTCCTAAGCCAGATAATTGGTATAACTTGCCGTCTTGTAACGTGTGCACCTCGCGTTCTCCGAGCTTATCATAACGGCCCAATTCATAAGTAGTTGCAGCTTTTTGCCAATTTCGACCTGGGGCTGTCCGGTCTCGCGTGCCCAGAATCAACCGTGTAGGCACTTTTATATGACTAAACTCATCAATGACAGGCTGGGTAAATATCATGTCATAAGTCAATGCATTCACATGAGCAATAATGTCTTTATCAGGCCCTTGAACTTGCCCAATTAAAAAGTAGGTTAGCTTTGCGTACGCTTGATTCCAGTTTCCAGCATAATAATTTTTCTTTTGGTAAGCCTGAATAGACTCAGCACTTTTCTTTAATTCTTGCTGGTAAAAGAAACTAACATCCTTGTATTGGCTATAGAGCAAGTAATTTTCTAAACCAATCGGATTGACCAATAACAACTTCACGGTACTTTCTGGGTAGAGTAATGCGAAGCGACTGGCTAGCATTCCCCCCATAGAATGCCCTAAAATGATCCCCTGTTTTATATCTAGAGATGACATCAGTGCTTTGGTATGGCTGGCCAATGCAGCAAATGAGTATTGATAATCAAGGGATTTCGATGATTTACCAAAGCCGATTTGATCAGGCATCAGCACGCCATAGCCCTGTTCGTGTAAATAGCTAGCTGTGGACTGCCAATAAGCGCTATTGAAATTTTTGCCATGTAGCAAGACCACCACCTCTTTATTGTCAGTAGGAGGTAAGTACATATATGCCATATCTAAAAATTGGCCCTGAGAATCAAGCGCAAAATGTTGTACTGGGAACGGATACTGTACGTCACTTAATATCGCGTTATAACTTAACGATTTTACGTCTAATGGTTTGGCCGCTAACGACAAACTAAAGAGCACGCCTACCAACATATATAAAATTTTCATTTATCGCCCTTCATGCTACCTGCACAGAGTACGACTCGGTACAACGTAGTGTAATAATCACAATCAATACCGAGGATGCTAGCACGCACAAGCCACACCTACCCTATGCATAACGTAATAGAGTGTGTCGCACTTCAATGTTAATAAGAGCCTTTATGATAGGGGTTTGGCCACCTCATACTCACCTTCGCCGCTTAACATGCGTAAGCTTTCTTCCGCTAAGCCCGCTCCCGCTTCGGTAAACATATTAAACACATAATCTGTACCTGTAGACATGAGCTTTTCAACTTCATCGTCATAGCGAGCGATGGCAGCTATTTTACCTTGGTACTCGGCCACTCTAAGCTGTTGGGTAATGTGTGCAGTATCGTCGATAGACGGTAATGCTAATAGAATGAGTCTAACGTCTGTGGTATCAACATTTTCCCACATATCGGCATCTTCTCCATCACCTACGATCACTTTTAGACCTTCATCTTGAAGCTTTCGAACCCGCTGAGGGTCAGCGTCGACACCACAGAGTTCATCCCCTAACGAAGGGGATAGTGCGCTAAACGCGCCTCTACCCACTCGGCCCATACCAATCAGTAATACGCTCGCCCCTTCAGGTTGTTGATATATATCTTCTTTTAACCTAACGTTACTTTCATACTGACGCAGCAAAGATTTAAGTTTTAGGTACTGACTGTGGGCTGATTTATAACGTAAGCTGGTAAAGATGAAAGAAAACGATACAGAAAGCGCAATAATGACTAGCCACTGAGGGCTGAACCAACCGGAACTCACCGCTAATGCCGCTACGATTAAGCCAAATTCGCTGAAGTTACTGAGCACCAAACCGGATAAGTAAGCAGTACGAGCTCGCAGTTTGAATTGCACAAAGGTCGTGAAAAATAGCAGGAACTTAAGGGGTACCAATACACACAACAGTAGGGCTACCATGACCATTTCCATGTCTGGCAAAGCGATTAACCCAATGGATAAGAAGAAACCAACCAAAAATAAATCTTTGAAACTCAAAAGAGACTTGCTGAGTTCTGACGCCTTAACATGTGGCGCAATTAACATCCCCATAATTAACGCACCTAAATCTCCTTTCACACCCACTAAGTCAAATAAATGGTAACCACCTAATGCAAACAAGAAACCCGTTAAGGGCAATAACTCGCCATGACCAGCGCTGTTAATAAGGCGGTAGAATATTGGGCGAAGGAACCATAACGCGAACAAGGCGAATGCCCATAAAGTAGGGGTCTTACCCGCAGCAAATACAAGAAATAGCACAGCGAAGATATCTTGCATAACGAGTACGCCGATGGCTATTTTCCCGTGACGCGTTTTCATCTCGCCACTTTCTTCAAGTATTTTCACCACACAAACCGTGCTACTAAAACTTAAAGCAAAGGCAAGTAAGGCGGCTTGTTGCAACGACATATCAGCTAAGTACGATAAACCCAGATAACCTATGCCGAACATTATACCTGTTACCATCAACACCCAAATTAGCAAATGCTGAGCGCTAGTTATCCATACTTCTGGCTTGAGTAAGTCGCGGATATTCAATTTTAAGCCAATAGTGAAGAGCATCAAAGTGATACCCAAGTCTGCTAATGATTGCAGGTTTTCTGAACTTTCATAACCAAAGTAATTGAGTAAAAAGCCGGCGCCTAAAAAACCAATCAGCGGCGGCAAGCCTAATTGCTTCATACTTAAGCCGCCAACAAAGGCGAATAAAAGCCATACTATTTCCATATACATTACTACTTCAGGTTATTTGTCCGTAGCATGGCAACATTAAGGTATTAATCAAGAGGCAAGATGCTAGTACGCAAGATTATTGTGCCATGACACCTCATTAATTTTTATAAATAGCTAAAAATACGCTCTAGCAAAAAATAATTATTAACTGCCTAATTTAACAAAATAGCGCTTAAAAGTGCCTAGAACCCGCGTAGTTGCTCATATTACAGTCTTTACTGTCAAAAAAACTTCACCAAACGTTAATAAAAAGTTAAGAAAAACATTCTATTTTAGTCCTGCCTATGGTAAATATTATTTGAACTTTGCGTATTAATAGCAAATGGAAAGTTCAAAGATTTCAATGCTATACATTATATAATAATGGAGATCTCAATGGATACATCTGAATTATTAACTGTAATTGATAACGAATCCCGCCCAAGTAAAACAAAAACAACAAAAAGGAAGTGGAGAGAGATTGAAACAATTCATGACCACTACAAGCTGCGGCAAGAATTGCGAGAGCTGGGCATGTCCCAAACTGACGAACTAGAGATGTTCTAATCTCATATAGAATAACCGCTAAGGATGACCTCAGCGGTTTTTTTAGTTTTACGCTTTGTTCGTGCTGGACTAAGTAATTAACCTAGTTTGTCAGTCGCAATCTTATAGCGTGGATCTTCATTCAAATTCATTTCCACGTAGCCTTGGGCTTTTGTCATTAATGCTCGACACTCAGACGAAATATGCCTGATATGCAGCTTTTTGCCTTGTTCTTGGTATTTGTCAGCAAGTGAATCAATGGCGTCTACGCCTGACGAATCCCATACCCGCGAGTCATTAAAATCAATGACTACCTCTTGAGGATCATTTTGCGGATCAAATAAGTCTTTAAAATAAGAGACTGAACCAAAAAACAACGGACCTTGCAACTCGTATACCTTCCAACCGTCGTCGTCAGTATAGGTTTTTGCTGAGATATGTTTTGCGTGTTTCCAAGCAAATACCAATGCAGAAACGATAACACCGACAATAACCGCAATGGCTAAATCGGCAATAACCGTCACCGCTGTAACAAGGAATAATACAAAAGCATCTTCTTTGTTTACGCCGCGAATAATTCGGAACGACGCCCACTCAAACGTACCAATCACTACGATAAACATTACGCCAACCAATGCTGCTAACGGAACCATCTCAATCAGAGGCGCTGCAAATAAGATAAAACCAAGTAACACCAATGCAGCGGTAATACCGGATAAGCGACCACGACCACCAGAATTAATATTAATCATACTTTGGCCGATCATGGCACAACCGCCCATTCCACCAAAGACGCCATTCACTGTATTCGCTACGCCTTGGCCAACACATTCACGATTACCGCTACCTCGGGTATCGGTCATTTCATCGATCAATGACAACGTTAATAGTGATTCAATCAAGCCAACCAAGGCTAAAATAACCGAGGTAGGTAAAATGATATACAAGGTTTCTAAGTTAAAGGGCACAACCGGAAAAGCAAATGTAGGGAGCTCACCCGCTAACGTGGCCCCAGCTTTTTGATCCGCAGGAAGCATATCTCTAACGAAATCGATAACCGTACGAGCTTCTAAATCTAAGCCATGCACCAATAATGTCACAGTAACAATAGCTACTAACGAAGCAGGTACCGCTTTGGTTAATTTAGGCAGTAAGAAAATAATTGCCATTGTCAACGCAACAAGGCCAATCATGTAGTACATCGCACTGCCCTGCATCCAAACGTGTTCGCCTAATCCATTAATTACTTTGAATTGACCCAATTGAGCCAAGAAGATCACGATAGCTAAACCATTTACAAACCCCAGCATCACAGGATACGGTACTAAACGAATAAACTTGCCGAGCTTAAACACCCCAGCTAAGACTTGCAGTAAGCCCGCCAGTAACACCGCAGCGAATAAATATTGCACGCCATGCTGTGCAACAAGTGCCACCATGACTACTGCCATTGCGCCTGTCGCGCCAGAGATCATACCTGGGCGGCCACCAATGGCTGACGTAATCAAGCCCATCATAAAGGCAGCATAAAGCCCCACCATAGGTTCGACACCCGCCACAAAAGCAAACGCAACCGCTTCAGGTACCAAGGCCAACGCAACCGTGATACCAGATAGCACATCGTTTTTGACATTACTGTCACGATTGCCTGTTAGATCAATCATTCAATTTCCTCAATTTTTACACAACAGCATTAATATCCGCTTATTTTACCAGCAAAATGCAACAAGGTGTTTTAACAGTTTGTTAAACCCTGCACTTTTTATGCTCTTTGGGTCGGTTCAGCGATAATTAGGCACAAAAAAAGCCGGCGGACCGGCTTTTCAAATACGTAATATTATTTACGCAATGATATCAAGCAGCTCAACATCAAATACGAGTGTGCTGAACGGAGCAATTGCACCGCCTGCACCTTGTTCGCCGTAAGCTAGGCCATGTGGAACGAACAAACGTAACTTGGTACCTACGGGCATAAGTTGAAGCGCTTCAGTCCAACCTTTGATAACGCCGGCTACTGGAAATTCAGCTGGCTCGCCGCGGTCATAAGAACTATCAAACACAGTGCCGTCTAATAAGGTGCCATGATAATGAACACGCACAGTTGAGGCAGCAGTCGGCGTTTCGCCGTTACCAGTATTAACCGTTTCGTACTGTAAACCACTCTCCGTTACCGTTACGTCATCACGCTTTGCGTTCTCAGCTAAGAAAGCAACACCTTCTTCTTGCGCTTCAGCAAACTGCTCATTTTTGGCAGCTTGCATGCGTTGGTGAATTTCGTTGAATGCTTCACGTAGTACGTCGTTAGTTACTTGGGCTGGCTGCAAATTAAACGCATCCGCTAGGCCTTCTTGTACGGCTGATATATCTAAACCGTCGAAAGGATTGGCGCGCAATTGCTCGCCCATTTGAAGACCAATACCGTAACTCGCTTGCAGCTCAACACTTGTAAATTTATCTGTCACAATGACTCCTAAAATTTGAAAAAGGGCGTAAAATCACACCACTTCGCAGAAAAATGGCCGATATAGTATCACAAAGCGTCTGGCGATTTAAAAAAGCATCTGCACTTGTTGAATTGGTAACCAGTATTGAAAGCTTTCAGATTTAAATACACCTATCCCTGATACTAAGTTTAAGGTAAAAGTATGCTTCTATTTGCCAAGTGCCTACATCACGTTTTAGACAATTCGTGCTGTTCACAGTATGGTAACGGCTATTTTTAGCATAATTTCTTAATCTTCTATTATTATTCCAGCGGAGGCACAAGTGCCAAAAATTCTAGACTCACAACTTAAAGAAACCGTACGTACACTCGGTTCAACGTTAGGTGACACGATCAGAGCCCAATTAGGGGATGAATGGCTGCAACGAATAGAAACCATCAGGTTAGACGGACGCCAATCTTTCAAAGGCGAAAGTGAATGTACTGACAAACTCAAAGCGCTCTTTAGCGAGCTCGAAGATGAACAGTTATTGGTCGTGGGCCGTGCATTTTCGCAGTTTTTAAATTTGGCCAACATCGCCGAACAAGAATTTAACAGTGCCACCCATGACCAAGATCCTATGCAGGAACTATTTAGTCATTTGGATAAAGCGAATGTGTCAGCTGATACGTTTGAAAAAGCAGTCGACCAGCTTAGCATTGAACTTGTGCTAACGGCGCATCCAACAGAGGTCACGCGTCGTACGTTGATTCACAAACACAGTGAACTTGCGCAATGTTTACGTATAGAGCATCAAACGGGCTTGTCTGATATTGAGCGTGATAAAATACGTACGCGTATCGCCGACTTAGTCGCACAAGCATGGCACACCGAAGAAATTCGTACCGTACGCCCTACCCCAGTAGACGAAGCGCGGTGGGGCTTTTCAGTTATCGAAAACTCTTTGTGGGAAGCCGTACCTGATTTCGTCCGTGAACTAAGCACTAAATTTGAAGACAAATATAATTTGTCGCTGCCACTTGACGCTGCACCAGTAAAATTAAGCTCTTGGATGGGCGGCGACCGCGATGGCAACCCGTTTGTTACCTCAAAGGTCACCCAACAAGTATTGCTGTTAGCTCGTAAACGAGCCGCTAAACTGTTTGCCCAAGACGTAGATATGCTGCAAGTCGAGTTGTCAATGAGCGATTGTGACGAGACAATCCGCGCACAGGTCGGGGATGAACTTGAGCCCTATCGTGCATTATTACGTCCGCTATTGAACAAGCTTACTTTAACAAAGACTGGGATTGCTGAGTTTCTGACCGACGATTCGGTAGATGATAGCCAGTGGATTTCCAGCAAAGATGAACTACTTGCTCCTTTGATGTTGTGTTACAACTCTCTTCAAGCTTGTGGCATGAGCATTATTGCTAATGGTCGTCTGCTAGATACGATCCGCCGCGTACACTGTTTTGGCGTGCATTTACTGAAATTAGATATTCGCCAAGACGCTGAGCGTCATGCTGACGTATTTAGTGAACTGACTCGCTACCTTGGTATGGGTGATTACGCAAACTGGAGCGAAGAAGATAAACAAGCCTTCTTACTTAAAGAGCTAAGCTCTAAACGTCCTTTGTTCCCGTCAAAATGGCAACCTTCTGCTGATGTGCAAGAAGTCATAGATACGTGCAAAGTTGTTGCCCAGCATAGTGAAGAAGGCTTTGGTATTTACATTATTTCAATGGCAAGCTTGCCCTCTGATGTGCTTTGTGTGCATTTGTTATTAAGAGAGTTTGGTGTGTCGTGGGCAATGCCTGTTGCGCCATTATTTGAAACCTTGGACGATTTGAACGCAGCTTCCAGTGTCATTGACGCGCTAATGAACATTGATTGGTATCGTGGATATATTCAAGGCCATCAGTACGTCATGATTGGTTACTCTGATTCAGCTAAAGACGCAGGCGCGATGGCTGCGGGTTGGGCACAATATGAGTCTCAAGAGGCGCTTGTAAGTATAGCCGACAAGTATGATATCAACTTAACCTTATTTCACGGACGAGGCGGCACAATTGGACGTGGTGGATTACCTGCGCACGAAGCAATTTTATCTCAGCCTCCTGGCTCATTAAAAGGTGGCTTTCGTGTTACCGAACAAGGCGAGACGATCCGCTACAAATTTGGCATGCCGCAATTAGCCCAGCGTAGTTTGGCACTATATGCGAGCGCCATACTCGAAGCATTGATTTCACCGCCACCTGCACCGAAACAAGAATGGCGAGACCTGATCAAGGAAGTTTCTGCTACGGCCCGTGATAACTATCGTAATACAGTGCGTCACGATCCCACTTTTGTACCGTATTTTAGAGTCGCAACACCAGAGCAAGAACTCGGTAAACTACCCTTAGGTAGTCGTCCGGCCAAACGCAAGCCAAGTGGTGGTATTGAGAGCTTACGCGCGATCCCATGGATTTTTGCTTGGGCACAAACCCGCTTGGTACTGCCATCTTGGTTGGGTGCAATGAAAGCAGTGCAAACTGCAATTGATGACGGCAAACGCCCATTAATCGATGATATGTTACAGAACTGGCCGTTCTTCCATTCGCGATTTTCTATGCTAGACATGGTATTCGGTAAAGCAGACCCTCGTATTAGTGCTGAATATGATAAACGTTTGGTACCAGAAGAGTTACGCCATTTAGGTGATGCATTACGTGATGAGCTTAATATGAGCATGGCGTTGTTACTCGATTTGCTTCATCAAAAAGAAGTCATGGAGTCGGATCCCAAAGGCAAAGAATCAATGAATATACGTGATGGTTATTTGCAACCGTTGCACTTCTTACAAATCGAGTTGTTAGAGCGTATTCGAGCAAAAGAAGACGAAGCCGACCCAACTCTAGAGCGCGCCATGATGGTTACCATCGCCGGTATCGCAGTGGGTATGAGGAATACGGGGTAATACTTACCGGGTAATACTTACCGGGTAGCGTCTACGGGGTAATACTTACCGGGTAGCGCTTACCGGGTAGCCTTACCGGGTAGCGCTTACCGGGTAGCCTTACCGGGTAGCGCCTACCGGCTAATACTTCATAGGCCAGATTATAGTGGGTAGCGTTTGTAGCCAAAATGCTATCCGTTAGTCGCTAACTGCATGCCTTACCAATAAAACTGTCTTAAGTAATCACTTAAGACAGTTTTTTTATATTAGGTATACTCGTGTGCATCAGATCAAACATGATAATTTTATCGCATACAATTTATGGCAATTCCCTCACCTTATCTCATTCCTGCAGCAGCAACTACATTCGAGGAAGAAATAAAGCGCAGCCGTTTTATTACTCAACTGGCACATACGCCCGGTACTGAAAATGCCAAAGCATTTATTCGACAAGTCAAAGAACAGCACCGTAGTGCGCGTCACCATTGTTGGGGTTTCGTCGCTGGCGCACCGCATGATTCCATGCAATTAGGTTTTAGTGATGATGGCGAGCCCAGCGGAACAGCAGGTAAACCGATACTCGCTCAGTTACAAGGTAGCAAAATTGGCGAGGTTACTGCGGTCGTTGTGCGCTATTCAGGTGGCATTAAGTTGGGTACAGGTGGATTAGTCAGAGCGTATGGTGGCGGCGTAAAACAAGCCTTAACGCAACTCACGACGAAAAAACGTGTAGCAATGCAGTTATTGCTCATTCACTATGAATATGCCCTACAGGGCGTTGTAGATGACCTTAAGCGGGAATTTTCACTTACCATTGAATCATCAGAGTTTACACATAAGGCATCAGTGATAGTCACGGCAGAAGCAAAACACGTCGCTAATCTGATAAATAAAGCGGCGTTAATTGATAATAAAAAACTAGCCATTAGCCGTTTATCAGCAAAAAATTAACCACGCAGGTAGCGCCGCAATGTTGGTAGTCGCCAGCCTAATTAGCCCTGCCTTTTTGGAACTGATGCGTTAGCTCATCAAGCTTAACCGCAAGTGCATTTACTCCACCTGACTCCTCGGCCATTTGTGCTATTTTCAACATATTTTGCTCGGAACGTTGTCTAATATCTTGCATGTTTCGATTTATCAGCTCGATACTCACAGACTGCTCTTCTGTAGCGGCTGCCACTGAGCGATTAGCCTGGGTGATATCATTAAAGTGAGTGCTGTTGGCATCCAATACTTGATGGGCCGTACCAATCGAGTTGGCCGTAATTTGAGACTGCTCGATGATTGAGGTAATTTCTTTTGTGGCCGACGATGATGTGAGCTTCAATTCTTGCATAATAGCTTGCACTTCATGAGTCGAATCCGCTGTACGCTTAGCCAGAGTGCGCACTTCGTCTGCTACCACAGCAAAACCACGTCCTTGCTCACCCGCCCGAGCCGCTTCAATGGCAGCATTTAGCGCTAACAAATTCGTTTGATCAGAAATTGCCTGTATGTTTTCCAGCACCTTAGCAATGGTATCGGTATTGCTACTTAATGACTTAATAACCTCGGCTACGTCATTTATCTTACTCACAAGACTGTTTATATCTTGCTGAGTTTCGGTAATAACCTGTGAAATTTGCTCACCTTCAGCGTTGATTTGTACCGCCACCAAGGTGGCAGATTCAGCGCTTCTAGCAACTTCATTTACTGCAATACTAACTTGGCTTAGTGTCATTGAAATATCTTGGGTATGCTGATCGCTTTGGCGCACGCTTTCTACCGTAGTGTTGGCTTTATCTTGCAGCGAACGGGCAAAATCCTTTAAGGCATTGCTGTTATTGGCAACTTGTATAAAGGTCTCATCCAAATGGCTCACAAAAAGGTTATAACCTCTGGCCACGTCGACGATCTCCTTTTGGCCTTGTTCCGGCAAACGAAAACCAAGATCAGCATTGCCTTTTCCAAGTTGGGTAAATACGTCGGCGAGTTGGCTAATAGGTTGGGTAATACTGCTGGCAACAAACCAAGCAGCGATACATGCCAATACTGTAATCAATACCGACCAAAGGGTGATATGCCACGTAGCGTTATCCAAAGAAGCAAACATTTCATGGTAGGGAACTTGAGCTACAACAAACCAATCCATACTAGGGATATAGCTTGAAGCCACAATCATATCGATACCATTATCATCAATAATGGCAAGATTGAATTCGTTTTTGCTCAATAGTGTCCCTACTGAGTTACCAGAGTACAAACTATTAAGGTCTGCGTTATTGATGAGACCGGTGTCAGTATGGAGTTGGACCTGACCTTGGGCATCAACCAAGTAAACTAACCCTGACTGCTCTAATTTAAAGCTAGTTAATAAATCGACCACATCTTTAAAAGATTTTGCGGTACCGGATAATCCGCGACCATTTGGTTGTTGGTAATTAACAAAAAGACTGGTATCTCCAGTATTAGGATCCCTATAGATGCTCACCATAAAGGGCTGTTGGCTAGCGGTATAATCAAAAAACCAACCATCGGCAGCATCATCTTCCAAGGTACGAAGAAACCCGTCTTGATTCCAATAGCGAGCGCTTTGCTTGTCGACAAATGAAGTGGCACTTAAGTCATATGTTTGAGCAGTCTTTTTTAAAAAATTAACCAGCATTTCTTCACCACTTTTAGCATGGCCTTGCGCGTTCCACTCTAAGATAAATGGGTCCGTAGCAATTTGAGTCGCTATGACTTGCATAATAGTTATCTTGCTATCTATCTGATTACCAATGCGCTTTATAATATTCGGAAGCTCGGTATTTAATACACGGTCTTCAACACTGGAACGTGCGGTCATCATGCTAATACCGCCAACAAGCGCCGATGTAAACAACACAAATAATGTCAGCGTCAGAATGATTTTTCGTTTAATAGATGACTGTTTCATGCGTGGCCTTTTGCTCGAAAGGATTTTAGTTAATACCCTGTATGATATCGGCAAGGATACTATCAGCATGATTAAAATCGAGGTAAATCGCTAAATAATGAGCTTAATTGCAGGTAAATTAACCCGCCATACCGTTCGATGGTTAACTACACGTACATTTGACTAATAAAAGAGCACGCTGAGCGTTTATTCTATTGGAAGGCCGAACAAAATTTAATGAAATTGAGTCATAAATAACTTTACTGAGGACATAAAAAAAGGCCACCGAAGTGACCTTAATGAATTCTTAATCTAAACGATTATAGAATTTTAGATACTACACCAGCAC